>Ga0105097_10000800_pt1 | contig 14788 bp, 15 predicted proteins | sample PPLLak12cMay2015_FD_87035 | JGI IMG/M metagenome (GOLD analysis project Ga0105097, IMG submission 87035) | Freshwater sediment microbial communities from Prairie Pothole Lake near Jamestown, North Dakota, USA - PPLs Lake P7 Core (1) Depth... | ecosystem: Environmental > Aquatic > Freshwater >... | reverse complement strand
ATCACCTCGCTATTTTCTTCCGGTTTCCTGTTGAGACGATGACGCACTCCTTCGCTCACAGGTTCGCTACGGCCTTGCTGTCCCAGCCCGCTCCTCACACCATGCTTCGCATCGTGTTCGATGCTGTTGATTGTTCTCTTGCCTGACGCTCAGTGACCCCTTCGCGCCCGGCCTCTCGCTGAAGCGTTCGGTAACAGGGACAAGCTACTTTGTCTCCCGCGTTTTGTTCAGTGTTCGGGAACGATCGGATACCCCGGCAACCGGCTTTATATATCAGGAGTGACATGATTTGTCCGGTAGAGGTCCGGATTTATCGCATTAAAAAGCCACTTCCGTGATACCATGAACAAATCAGCCGGCTTGAGTTTTTTCAGAAACCACCTATACAATCGTGTGTTTACTTCTGCCAGACGCCCGACCTATGCGTATATCGCCATTACAACTTTGTGCAATTCCCGGTGCAGGTATTGTGACTTGTGGAAAAATAACAAAGAAAGCGAGCCGGATACTGACGAATGGAAAAAAATTATCGATGAATTAGTAAAGCTCGGTATTGTGACATTGACGTTTAGTGGTGGAGAGCCATTTTTTCGCAAGGATTTGTTCGAACTCGCATCGTATGCAAAATCTCAGGGACTCATCACAATGGTTGTGACGAACCTGAGTTTATTCAAAGAAGCTCATATACAAAAAATAGCGGAGAGTTTCGATTTTTTCGGTATTTCAATAGACAGTACACAGCCAGAGATTTATAAGGAAATCAGAGGTGTGGACTGGTTGGAACGAATCAAAGAAAATGTTCAGGTACTGATGGCCGGTCTGGCCGGGGTAAAAGCTGATGTTCAGGTTTGTGGGATGGTAACCCTCAGTAATAAAAATGCATGTGAAATGCACGAAGTACTTCATATGATTTTTGATGATCTCGGAATGGATACCCTATCTTTTAATGTATTAGACCCGAACGGGGGCGCAACTGCCCGGGAACTTACACCGACACCGGAACAAATGGAGTATATTAAAACGGTCATTTTTGATCATAAATCATCGTATCCAATCAGTAATTCTACACGATTCCTCAATCAGCTGGGAAATTTTGATTACCGGTGTAATCCCTGGAAAAGTGTTCAGATAAATGAACAGGGTTTTTTACTGTCACCCTGTCTTTTCATTTCAGGGAGACCAGACATTTTCCCGGATGGAAGAAAAACTGACCTGCGCAAAAATAAATTGTCGGACATATGGAGAGAAGAACAAAAGATCTATTCTCACTATGCCGATTGTAAATTATGTAACCTGGGTTGCGTGGTAGAATCTGCATGGTCGACGTATGATTTGAAATTTATCATACAGGATAGTTTTTTTGGCACGATCTTACCTACCATGAACAGAATAAGCAAGCGAAATAAGGAGAGGGAAAAGTCCCTGAGTAAACCGCAGCTATGATACATGAGATCAGGAGAAAAAAATTAAAAAGCGTGAACCAAAAAAGATATCATTTTTTTAATGAGAAGTTTTTTTTTTAAAATCCAGGGGAAATTTCATTGACTTCAGATCTTCTTGTGATGCAATACAATTTCGATACGACAGGTACAGGAATTCCAATATTATTTTCATAGCCTCGAATACAGGTGAAAATTTGCCAAGCTTCAATGACTGCAGACATAATAATTCTCCGGTGAAATTCAAAAGCCCAATTTTATAGATGGAATTAAAGGAAGTTTCCGGAGTTCACTTTTAAACAAGATGAATGTTGAAAAATTATTTTTTTATCGCATTCTTAACTTTGAAAATAACGTCTGCGGAAAGGACCTGCATCGTCACGGGAGCACGATCCATGGCATCATCGATTTCATGCCATCAAGACCGAAAGGATGGAACATGAGTGTTGGCCAAATGCTTTGGATTGATCACCGGGATATCGATATCTACTTCTCTATCAATGAAACAGGGCGGTTTGAGGAACGATATGAGATCGTGGTGCCGGGATATTTATACCAAAAGAGCGGTCGGTTTTTCATTTAGTCATCCTATCCCCCGTAGACCCAAACCGAATTTAAAGCGAGACCAGAGCATGCGAGTATATGGCTATTGTCAAAATCGCTTTACTCATGGGGCTGTGATGGATAGAACATTCCTGGCAGATGTGAAAGATTGGAATATTGTTTTACGACTTTCCTGAAGATGTCCGATATGATGTCGGATGGTATTGTGATATAATCCCTATAAAATTTAACGAATTGGGGGACCGCCCGTGTACTAAGAAAAATTCGATTTTTTTTTATCCATTGAAAAATTTTACGTACAATGCATTCGGCATATACCACCGGATCCACATGGAACCTTCAACGAATGTCCGGATTATTATTGCTGCAAGTAAGAACAACACGCCAATAAGCAGAACTTCTGCATTGGCAATGCCAAAGAAATTACTGAGATAGACATCCTCAGATGCCATATTCGGCAGGAGACCCCACCCCAGTTTTTCGGATGAAACCGGCCAGAGGTACATGTAGGCCGCTTTGAACACTAATGCATCTTCAACCAGGTGAGCGCTGAACCCGATGACGGAAAAAAATAACGAATCGAAAAATTTTATGCCGAGAGGGTGCAGTAAAAATGCCACCAGTACACTAAAAATGATCATTATGACGAGATTATGAAATACTCCATGAGAAATCGGCTGGCCTTCATACAGCAGGGTAAATCCGAACCTTTTCAGGATAGTATTCGAGATTAGATCGATATCCGGGGCCCATGCACAGACAATGATGATCCATGAGTGATCCCTCCCGGCAAATCTGTAAAACAGCATTCCAACGAGGATTGCAATGGCACCCGAGTAAAAAATATGTTCAGCAAGCATGATACCGTGGAGTCTTTTAGTAAAAATTCTTTTTAAAGATTTTATGCATATGGTTATGCACATCGATACCCACAAAGTTGTAAATCAACTAATTCGCGTTGTTGGCAGGTAATGAGTCTGGGGTGCAATCAGGATACCCCCATTAGTTTTTTTTGAACTGCCACAAAGCCAACCGCATGGTACGAAAGTAATTCCCTTTTGCATATTTATAAAAAAGGATTCAGAGAGGCAGGTACGTTCGCTACTTCGGGAAGATTTTGCATACGTCCTTTAGGCTTATATTCACCTCCACCTCTCCAAAAGCATTAAGAATGCATATTGCCATCATGACGTATAGTCAATCCTGATGAAATAAAAAAGAAATGACGAAAAAATCGATGATGATATGTAACGTTTCCGCAGCGGTTCGCTCCTGTAATAATAAGCGCCCGGTAAAATATGTCGTTACCGTGCACCTCAATTATTGTAGAGGATGTACCAACCTGCAAATGCCCATAGTATGTTTCCATAAGGTGTAAGATGATGATAAAAACCAAGGTACCTCCTCTATTGAAAAAAAGCCAAAAAATAGCCAAGACTGCGTTGAAAAAAAATGCTGTGACTAAGAAAAATACCAGGAGCAAAGCTCGCGAAGTAACCTTTCCCATCATCGGGATCGGGGCCTCTGCCGGTGGGCTTGAAGCATTTGAACTCTTCTTCAAAACAATCCCGGCCGACAGCGGCATGGCGTTCGTGCTTATCTCCCATCTCGACCCGGGCCATGAAAGCATGCTGTCTGATATCCTCCAGCGGATCACCGCGATGCCCGTTCATGAGGCGCAGGACCAGATAACAATTGAGGCCAACCATGTCTATACCATCCCGCCCAACAAGGACATGGCAATCTTCCATGGTGTGCTCCACCTGAGTGTCCCGGAACAGACACGGGGGATGCGGCTGCCCATAGACTCCTTCTTCCGTTCTCTTGCCGATGACCAGGGGGAACGTTCGATCTGCGTGATCTTCTCGGGAAGCGGATCGGACGGTACCCTCGGGCTTCGCGCCATCCATGGGGCCGGCGGGGCCTCCTTTGTGCAGGAACCCACCACCGCAAAATATGACGGCATGCCATCAAGTGCGGTCCAGAGCGGTCTTGCCACCTATGTGCTGCCGGTCGATAAGATCGCCGAACAACTGGTCACCTATGTAAAGACTATCGCTGATACCGGTCTTCCCCCTGCTCCCCCGGTTCCCGCTTCATTAAGTTCCATGAAACATATCCTGATGCTCCTGCGGACAAAGACCGGCAACGACTTTTCCCAGTACAAGCAGAGCACGATCCGGCGCCGGATAGAACGGCGGATGGGGATGCATACCTTAAAGGATATGGACGCGTACGCCCGGTACCTCAGGGAGAACCCTGCCGAAGTCCAGATCCTATTTAAAGAACTGCTCATCAACGTGACCAGCTTCTTCAGGGATCCCGAAGCGTTTGCTTCCCTGACAAAAGAGGTCCTGCCCCGGTTGTTTGAGAATAAACCGGAGAACTATGTCTTCCGTATCTGGGTACCTGGGTGCGCCTCCGGTGAAGAGGTATACTCGCTTGCCATACTCTTCCGCGAATACATGGACGAGATCAAACAGGATTTCAAGCTCCAGATCTATGCGACTGATATCGATGGCGAGGCGATTGCAACTGCCCGGGCAGGCAGGTACCCCAAAAACATCTCAATCGACGTTTCATCCGAACGGCTGCGGCGGTACTTTGAAAAAGAGGCGACCGGGTTCCGGATCAAAAAAGAGATCCGGGAGATGGTCGTGTTTGCCATTCAGAACGTTATTAAGGACCCGCCATTTACCAAGATGGACCTGATCAGCTGCCGGAACCTGCTGATCTACCTTGATGTCGAACTCCAGGATCGGGTAATCCCGGTGTTCCATTACGCACTCCGGCCGGGAGGGGTACTCTTCTTGAGCCCGTCAGAGGGCATCGGGAATTTCACCGATCTTTTCGCCCCGGTCGATAAAAAGTGGAAGATTTACAGTGCAAAAAAAACTCTTGCATCTGCCCGGGCGCTGATGACACCGCGCTTTGCATGGAACGATGATAGTCCCAATAAGGAACCGGTTGCGCCATTGAACAGGAAGAAGAAGATGAACGTTGCCGAACTCATAAACCGCGTGCTCCTCCAGTCCTATGCACCCCCGTCGGTCATCACCGACGAGAAAGGGGACATCGTCTACGTGCACGGCAACACCGGAAAGTACCTCCAGCCGGCACAAGGGCAGGTAAGCACCAATGTCATTGATATGGCACGCGAAGGACTCCAGATGGACCTTCGCTCCGCTATCCTGACCGCCGCCCTTAAAAAGACACAGATCATCTTAAAAGACCTGGCCGTAAAGACGAACGGCGGCATTCACGGGGTCGACCTGACAGTGCGACCACTTTCCGACCCGGAGGCAACACGGGAGCTGCTTCTCATAAGTTTCCAGGACACCCAATTGCAGTCGCCGGCGAAACAGAAGTCTGCGAAGCGTGGTACCGGAACCGAATCGATAAAGCGCGTGGTGGAACTGGAGCAGGATCTTGCGTACACAAAAGAGAACCTGCAGGCAACCATCGAGGAGATGCAGGCAACAAACGAGGAGCTGACGTCCACCAACGAGGAACTCCAGTCCACCAACGAAGAGCTCCAGTCCACCAATGAGGAACTCGAGACATCAAAAGAGGAACTCCAGTCGGTGAATGAAGAGATCGTGACCGTGAATTCCGAACTTCAGGAAAAGATCGAGCAGATCACCGGCATCCAGAATGACATGAAGAACCTGCTCGAAAACGTCAGTATCGGTACGATATTTTTAGACGAACACCTCACCATCAAACGGTTCACCCCCGATGCCACTAAGGTGTTCCGGTTTGCGGCATCGGATGTGGGACGCCCGCTTGCAGACATCCGGTCAATGATTCCGGATGTGGACCTGATTCCCGATGCACAGGGTGTCCTTGACTCTCTCAAACCCACGGAGAAGCATGTACGTACGACCGGTAATGAATGGTACCTTGTCCGCATTCTGCCGTACCGTACCTTTGAGAACAAGATTGATGGCGTGGTGATGACGTTTTCTGATATCACTGCACTAAAAGCAGTTGAAGCCGAGGCCCGGTCTGCCCGCGACTATGCACAGAAAATCGTCGACACGGTCAGGGAGCCATTTCTCGTCTTAAACAGCAAGTTCGAGGTGGTCTCTGCGAGCAGGGCGTTCTACAAGAAGTTCGGTGTGACACCGGAAGCGACAAAGGGGAAGGTGCTGTATGAACTCGGGAACCACCAGTGGGACATTCCCCGGCTAAAAGAGCTGCTGGAGACGGTGCTGCCAAAGGATACGAGCTTTGAAAATGTCGAGATTGAGCATGATTTCCCCGGCATCGGGCACAGGACCATGCTCTTAAACGCGCGCCGGATTTCCGGTGATGAGGGTACAACACAACTCATCCTCCTTGCGATTGAAGATATTTCACCGCAGGGGAGTGCAGGAGGGAAGGGCAAACCCGTTAGACGGAACAAGAAGAGAACCTGATGGCTGCAGGAAAGAAGGAACCTGTAGTGAAGAACACAGACACCCCCGTTATCGTACGTTCTTTGCGGGACAATGCAGAGGAGCAGCTCGCACGCTCTCCGAAGCGCTCTCCTAACTTAACAGGGCAGAAAGCAGGGGAACTCATCCACGAACTCCAGGTACACCAGATCGAGCTCGAAACACAGGCTGAAGAACTCAGGAGAGTGCAGCTCATGCTCGAAGAGTCTCGGGACAAGTACCTTGACCTGTATGACTTTGCCCCAATCGGGTATCTGACACTCAGCAACGAGGCACTGATTGATGAGGTGAACCTTACCGGTGCGACTCTCCTGGGGGTTGAGCGGAGCAAACCTGACGAAGGACTGATGATACCAGGCAATACAACGACCCATAAACTGCTGTATCAGGCGGTCCGCCGGTCCATGACTTGCCTGACAAGAGCGAGCAGATTCACCTCCGGGAATGGTTTTACGATATACCCCTCCGGCTCAACCTCCCGCATCCTTTCGAGCGTGTTCTCATAGGGATAGCCGGTAAGAAAGATCAGGGAGACTGAAAAACGCTGCTGTATCAGCCTTGCAGTCTCAATCCCGTCAAGTGATCCAGCAAGCCCGACGTCCATAAGGATGAGATCGGGTTTTTTGGATTCTTCGAGCATTTGGAGCACCGCCTCCCCGGAGGAAGCCGCACCAATAACCCGGTATCCTGCTTTTTCCATCAGCCCGGTAAGGTAGAGGGCGATCAGGCCATCGTCCTCCGCTACCAGAATGCTTTCCCCGGTCAGGAGTATTCGTCTTTATTTTTAAGATGGAAAATAAACTCTGTGCCTTTGTCCGTCCGAACCTCGATTTCCGCCCGGAGCTGGTGGCGGGCAAGGAAATTCACCAGCTTGAGGCCGAGCGATTTCGCTGCCGGCACATCGAGTTCCGGCGGCAGTCCGCGACCGTTATCGGCAACCGTGAGTACATACCTCCCGGAATCGCAGGCAAGAGAGACCCGGATCGTACAGGGTTCTTTCCGTACCGCCATACAGTCGAAATCCGGTGGGAATGCGTATTTGAAAGAGTTGGTCACAAGCTCATTGATGATCAGGCCGGCGGTACTGGCCCGGGCGAGATCGAGGATCACACCCCGGGCGCTCACCTCAGGCCGGATAGCCGCACTCCCTCCGTAGGAATCGGCGACCTGGCCAACAAGGGTGGTAAGGTAGATATCCATGTCCACTTTCGAGAATTTTCCAGTCTGGTACAGGGTCTCGTGGATCAGGGCCATGCTCCGGGCCCGGTTCTGGAGATCCTTCCGGAGTGCCCTGCACCCTTCAGTATCTTCATGAGAGCCATCGAGGCCCAGCAGCGAGATGAATGCCGTGAGGTTGTTCTTGACCCGGTGGTGAACCTCGGAGAGCAAGATCTCTTTTTCTGCGAGGGATTCGGTGAGCCTTGCCTCATTCCGGCGCAGTTCGTTACCTGCAGCGGTGAGCTTCATCTCGTTCTCCCTTAGTTTGTCTCCGGCAGCGGTGAGCTCGGCATTTGTTTCCTGAATCCGTATGCTGCTTTTGATCAGTTCATCTTCTGCGTGTTTGATCTCGGTGATATCCACGGCAAAAACCAGCAGGCCGGTGATCACTCCCTGTTCATCTTTGATGGGGATCTTATCAGTTCTGATCCAGAGATTTATGCCATTGGCAGTCTTCATCGGCTGTATTATCCCGAATTTAGGTACGCCGGACCTGATGACCTCAAGATCATCCCGGTAATAGTTTTCCGCATCTTCCGGGAAGAGATCGAATGCACTTTTTCCCTCGATGGCCTCAGCCGGTGCGCCGAATGTCCGAGCTCCTGCCGGGTTGACCCGGATGAAATTGTTGCGGGTATCCTTGTACCAGATCATAGCCGGCATATTTTCAATAAGGAGCTTGCGCTCCTCGCTGAGCCGGTTGATCACCTCTTCGGCCTTTTTACGATTGGTGATGTCCCTGTTGATGGCAATCCAGTCGGTAATCTTACCGATCTTGTCCCTTCGGGCAATCAACCGGGAATCGATGACTATCCGGGTCCCGTCCTTCCGGGACTGGACCACTTCGCCCTCGTAGACGCCGGTTTTGAGAATCTTCAACAGCACCTCTTTTCGATCCCTGCCAGGGTACTCATTGTCAAGGATTACTCTCCCTCTACCCAGGACCTCCTCTTTTTTCCACCCGTAGACTTTTTCTGCACCCGGATTCCAGTTGGTGATGGTAAAACAGTCATCGTTTTTGGTCGTGATGATTGCATCATCGACTTCACCAAGAATCAAGGCATCATACCGCAGTTGCTCCTCTGCCCGTTTGTTATCGGTGACATCACTGATTGCTATGCGGATTACGGGATCCTTCTTCTCGCGATCGATCCTCATGCTCTCTACCCGGGCATAGAACCGGGAACCGTCTTTTTTTATGAGCTGCAGATCAGAGGTCTGCTTATCTGCGCTGCCCAGCACGGAGATGAAATGCCTGTCCCAGTTCTTAAGGTCTTCTTTGGCAACAAATCTCCTGAACCGGTCGTTGATCAGGTTTTGGCGATTGACCCCGAGTAGGGCGGCGCAGGTCAGGTTCCCTTCTTCGATTATTGCATTTTTTGAGAGGGTCAGGTATCCCACAGGAGCAAAATCATATAAGTCGATGTATTTGTTCCGTGACTCCTCCAGAGCGAGATGGGTCTCCCGAAGCGCTTCGTTCTGCATCTCAAGTTCGATCTGGTGCACCTCGAGTTCATGAATAATTTTTTCCGGAGCTTTGCCTTCCCCGTCTGTAGATCCTTCCTTCTTCTCTTTGAGTTTCTTCTCAGCCTTACGGCGAAGGGTATTCGGATTGTCAGCCTGGTCTTTTAAGGGTTCGGCTATCTTTGCCTTCCTGTTTATCATCTCGAACTCAGGTTCCTGGCGATTTGCAAGGATCTTTCAGGTGTCATATGACTGACACTTTAAAACGTGTCCAAAAGAATTGCAGGTTTTTTAGATAAGATTCCGGTGATCTCACATGCAGTTCCTCTCGTTGCGGACCGTGTCTGCACCGATAAATCATAGATGCATTCACCTAGGCTTTATTCCCCGGGATATTAATATTAACCGAAAATAGGTCGAAGCGTGGATATAACGAGGAATGAGATAAGCGGGTCTCAAAGTAGTTGCGATAACGTTGAACCCGGGCGAAGAATGTGACGAGGACGGCGATGAGCAGGATGGTACAATGCATATCGCTAAGATCCTTTTTCCTCCATGAAGATCGGTCGAGACTGTTCGTCTCCGCAGCACTTCGGCTTGCTTCGCTCCCCTCCATTCCGCTTCGCTCTACTTCGCGATCATGAATATTACTGATTCTGGTATCAGTGGTCTCGAATCTGGTTTCGGTCAGTATTCGTACCCTGGGAATTATTCAGCAATACAGTATGCGGGGACTCAAAGTGATCCCGCATTTGTCGTAGTCGTGACAAATTCTACCAGTGTCCTCTGTACTGCTACCCTTACCGATGGCACGAAAGAGATTAACTATCTCCCCGGTGATTTTACAACCTTACCCTATTTCCCCTTGGCATAGACTCCAGAGAGTCTATTCTCATCCCCCCTTTTATCCTCGCTCCGGAAGATCCCATAGTCCCGGCAGATTCATTCTTTTTATTCCGGGTTCCCCAATGAGATTTATTTCACCAGTTTTTACTCCGGTGCGAGCCTTTGCTGCTCAAATTGATTTTAACACTATTCCCGGCTTCCCGTTAATGTCGACATTCAGACAACTTTTCACATGGATTGATTCTTATTCATAGAACAATAATACAGGCAAAAGTGTTTTCTCATCTCCAGATAATCCCGAATCCTGATGGCTGAAGGTATGGGATTGTATTTCCCAGGGAACGGAGTCGGATGTATGCCCTGATTATCACAGGTATTAAAAGTGGTATTTCCTGTGGAGGTCTGGCTCTCATCTGGAAAACCGGGCCAATATTTATCAGGTTCTGTGTATATTCCTCCATCATGGGCATGATGGATGGTATGTGGGGCGGTTACCAGAGTTACGGCTACGGATATCCCTTCTTTGGCTGGGGCATACTGCTTATCTGGCTTGTCCTTTTCCTTGTCATCGGATATCTGGTATACCAGGATGCAAATAAAAGGGGGATGAACGGGCTGCTCTGGGGGATCCTTGTCATTATCCCGATGGCTGGTCTTCTGTTCCTGGTAATCTATATTATTATCCGGGAAACCGGGATGCAAAAAACAGGAGTTATGGGAAAGGCTCCGATGGATATTCTCAGGGAGCGTTATGCACAGGGAGAGATCACCAGCGAACAGTTCCAGAAAATGAGCGAAGATCTGAAAAAATAACCTGTCTTTTCTCATCCCCCCTTGGAGACTCCCTGTCACGAGAAGCCGGAACGGTGACGCTGTCATGGTAAAAATTTCGTGGACTCCGGCAGGATATGCCCTCCTCGCTGCCACGTTATTCGGGATCAGCACCCCGCTTGCAAAAATCCTGGTCGGTGACCTGTCACCGGTTTTCCTCGTTGCCTTCCTGTACCTTGGAACCGCTCTGGGGATGTTCCTCATCAGGACACTATCACAATCGGGATTCAGGTCCCTGACAAGGGAAGCAGAGATCCGGATTCCTGATGTCCCCTGGCTCATGCTGGCAATTCTTTCTGGCGGCCTCATCGCACCAATTCTCCTGATGTCCAGTCTGGAAATTACTCCTGCTGCAACTGCATCCCTGCTCCTCAACTTTGAAGGAGTTGCGACCATGCTCATCGCTTTTGCGGTGTTCCGTGAGCAGGTGGGAAGGCGGATCTGGATAGCGCTTGGTATCATCACGCTCGCAAGTATCCTGTTGTCGTGGAATCCTGACGCCTCTTTTGGATTGTCGGTCGGTGCAGCAGGGATACTGCTCGCCTGTGTTTTCTGGGGCATCGACAATAATTCCACCCGGAATATTTCCGGAAAAGATCCCCTTGCCATCGTTGCACTTAAGGGTTTTTTTTCGGGGACTATTGCCCTGGTGATTGCGTTCCTGGGAAGCAACCATCTGCCAGGGATATCCCTGATTCTTGCCGCAATGCTCCTGGGATTTTTTTGCTATGGTGTGAGCATGGTCCTGTTTATCCGTGCACTGCGGGATCTCGGCGCAGCAAGGACGGGTGCCTACTTCAGCATCGCGCCATTCATCGGTGCGGCGCTCTCATTTCTTATATTCAGGGAGTATCCGGACATTCCCATCGTGATTGCATTCGGTCTGATGATTGCAGGGGCTCTGGTTCTTGCGACCGGGAGACATACTCATCAGCACCATCATATCCCGATCGAGCATGAGCACCTCCACCATCATCCCGAAGAACACCATAAGCATGACCATGATGAAACGGAGGGCGGGGACCATTCGCATCCCCATGTCCATGAACCTCTGGACCACGACCACCCGCACACTCCTGATATCCACCACCGGCACGGGCGATAGATACTATTCAACAATCTTTAAAGCCTGTAAAACTGCAGCATTATTCCATGGCGCTGCCAGCGTTTCCGTTTACCCAGGAACAATTCCTCAATGTCTTTGCACACTACAACAATACGGTATTTCCTCTTCAGATTGTCTTTGTTATTCTTGGTATCGTCGCCGTCGGGCTCGCAATAAAAAAATCAGAGTTCTCGGACAAGGCCATACTTCTTATTCTCAGCTTTTTCTGGTTCTGGACAGGGATCGTCTATCATATCCTGTTCTTCTCTTCAATCAATCCCCTTGCGTATGCATTCGGGGTTTTATGTATTGTTGAGGCGGGTCTTCTCCTCTATTTTGGTGTGATAAAAAAACAGGTTGAATTCGGCCTGACTCAGAATATTTACACGAGTATCGGCTTGCTTTTGATTGCATACGCCCTTATCATCTATCCTCTCATCGGAACGTATCTCGGACATGGATATCCCCGGTTACCCACCTTCGGTCTGCCATGCCCGACGACGATATTCACCTTTGGTATTTTTTTAATGGCCGATAAAAAATTTCCCCTGCTCTTACTGGTAATACCATTAATCTGGAGTATAATCGGTTTCTTTGCGGCTTTATCGTTGGGAATTACTGAAGATTACCTGCTCCCTGTGGCAGGTGTGGCAGGTACTGTGCTCATCATTATGAAGAACAGGAAAACTACGGTGCTTTAATTTTTGCTCATTGGTAAGATATGCAACGAGGACGAGCACGAATCGGAGCGTAGAGTGAAGAGCGAGTCCGGGATAGAACGCACCGCGGCAAATAATTATACTGACAGACTCCTCTATTGTTATTTCCATGTGATGACGGACTGAAACAGCACCATTGTTTTCAGACCATATGCGAACAATTTTTTTAATCCGAAAGGATCAATCCACATGAGGGCAATAGTGTAGTAAAAATATAAAAGTTACCGTCAATATCCAGATACCTTTTCCTGACCTGTTTTTTCAAACAAGATGGAAATTCCGGTTAACCGGGACAAGAATAGCACAGGTATTCTCATATTCCCGCGACAAAAGGAGACCACATTTTTTATTAAAGGCTGCAATCTCCCTCAGACGCTCCCGGGGACTTACCTTGGGCTTGTCCCCGCCGCTGTGGCGTCCCCACTTTGTGATATTCACTTCGGACGGAAGAGGGGAAGTGCCCGGAAAATCCCCTTGCAGGACTACGGGAGTTATCACAGGCGCAGGGGCGGGTCAAGGGAGGACAGGCACCTGTCCCCCCCCTTGGTGTCTGGAGATTTTTCACATTCTCCGGGAATTGAACGTTTTGATGATGAATCCGGGATTATGTGTTCCGGTAGTTACTGCTCGCTGATTGCCTTGTGATTCGCAAAATAGTGCCCGACAGCAGTCAATAAGGGTATATTCCAGTTTTTACACAACTTAGTAAAAGGAGTTTGTGCATTGGACATCCCACGTATCTTCACCATTACCGAAAGTGCTCACCGCATCCATAACCCGTTCACCCCAGAAAATCTCGCCACTCTCGGCGCAGCGTTGCGCCTGGAATCGGCGGCTCGTGTGCTCGACCTCGGCAGCGGTTCGGGCGAGCTGCTGTGCACCTGGGCACGCGATTACGGAATCATCGGCGTCGGCATCGACATGAGCCAGTTGTTCACCGGGCAAGCGAAACTCCGCGCTGAAGAACTCGGAGTCGCCGATCGTGTCGAGTTCATCCACGGCGACGCTGTCGGCTACGTCGCCGACGAAAAGGTCGGTGTGGCAGCCTGTCTCGGTGCCACGTGGATCGGTGGGGGAGTCGCCGGCACCATCAAGCTTCTGGCGAAGAGTCTCCTCTCCGAAGGAATCATCCTCATCGGCGAGCCCTACTGGCGGCAGTTACCACCGACGGAAGACGTTGCCAAGGGATGCGGTGCCAATTCTATCTCCGACTTTCTCATGCTTCCAGAACTTCTCGCGTTTTTCGGCGACCTCGACTACGACGTTGTGGAAATGGTTCTGGCTGACCAGGAAGGCTGGGACAGGTACGAGGCGGCCAAGTGGCTCACCATGCGCCGATGGCTCGAAGCGAATCCCGACGACGACTTCGCGAAAGATGTAAGAGCCAAACTGACCTTGGAACCAAAACGCTACGCCGCGTACACGCGTAAATACCTTGGATGGGGTGTGTTCGCGCTGATAGCGCGGTGATGTGAGGCAGCCGGGATATTCGGCGGATTGTCAACGGCCGGGGCGGCTGAGCTACACCCGGTGGCTCGTCGAAGTGTGAGTTCTGGTTTAATTACGGAACACCAAAGCAACAACCCGCAACGTTGAGGCTGTGGGGGGATATATAAAACTCTAATCTGGTACAGCCCCAAAGAAATTCCGTTCTCACGACTTTTTCAGTCGCTCAAGAACTGCTTTCCTGTCCAGGCCTGTCACCAGCACCCGCTTCAGGCTGGAGGTTGCACCGGACTGTATCGTAACCCGTGCAACCGGGACGGCACAGGTTTCTGCAATAAGAGAGATGATTGCCCGGTTTGCCTTCCCGTCGACCGCGGGAGCGGTGACACGGCAGCCGATGGCCTTTCGCCATTCATTGTAGCCGGCAGGAAAGGAACTGGTCTTTGCACCGGCAGTAACTTCGATGGTGATAATGATGCCCCGCCGGTCTTCCACAAGAGCGTCAGCGATACCTGGCATGAGAGCACCGTAATGAGAAATGTAGCCCGGCATTAACGCACATGGATCACCAGTGGCATGCTGCCGTCCTTCACCTGTGTTTAAACCCTGCCGGGCATGCCTGTCGCGCATCCGGGTTGTCCCATGGATCACTTCCAGACGCTTGTCAATCGATCACCCGGGGACCTATGGATGCGCTGTATCGGCAGTATTCTTTTT
>Ga0105097_10000798_pt1 | contig 14803 bp, 10 predicted proteins | sample PPLLak12cMay2015_FD_87035 | JGI IMG/M metagenome (GOLD analysis project Ga0105097, IMG submission 87035) | Freshwater sediment microbial communities from Prairie Pothole Lake near Jamestown, North Dakota, USA - PPLs Lake P7 Core (1) Depth... | ecosystem: Environmental > Aquatic > Freshwater >... | reverse complement strand
TTATTGTAGTTAAATAAAAATTGATTTTTCAATAATATATTAAGAATTAAATAATTATAGTATATATCAATATATTATAAATGAACAATCCCTTCATAGATACAATGTTATATACAACAGTTGTTTTACACCCAAGTCAGTTAAATAATGAAATTTATAACAACTTGAAAAGTAATTTAACAAAAAATCTAGAAAAACGTTGTTATAAAAAATACGGTTATATTAGTAAAATTTATGAAATTCTTGAAAGAGATAATGGTATTATTATTCCCGAGGATATAACATCATCTGTATTATTTAAAATTAAATTTTCATGTCGTCTATGTCATCCTTTAGAAAATACTAAAATTATTTGTAAAGTTAATCAAACAACTGATATTTTTATTAGTTTAATTAGAGACCCAATTCATGTTATTGTAACTACTGATGAAGACCGGATTAATAAAGAAGTCTTTTATAAAGATCCACATGAAAAGAAATTACGTGTTAAAGAAACGAATGAATTACTACAACCAGGAACATTTGTAATTGCTACTATTTTAACAAAATCATTTACTGATAAAGATAAAAAAATCATTGCTCTTGGACGTCTAGATTCCATAGCAAGTGATAAAGATATTGAAAAATATTATACTGATGAATATTCTATTGATAAACAATTTTTAGATTTTGAAAACTATACAACTGATAAAAAACCGGAAGAAGTTTCTGAAACATCTAAAGAAGATTTTTCAACTACATCAGATGTATCTCCTGATCTCGATAGTGTATCTCCAGTTGTCGATAAAGTATCTCCAGTAGTAGATAGTGTATCTCCTAAATTCGTTTCTGATGAAATTTCTACGGACGATGAATTGGATATTAAAAAACAAAATGTTGAAGTAAGCCGTTCTAAAACATCTAAGAAGAAATCTTCCAAAAAATCAACTAAATAATTTTTTTATCATAATTAAGTTTTTTTCGTTTCAATACATTTATTATTAAAACGAAATCTTTTCGTTTCAATACATAAAAAAAGAAATATTTAATAATTTATTAGGAACAGATGAATCGATTTCATAATATGAAATGTATCAATTGTGGAAAAATTGGTCATTCATACAAAGTTTGCAGAGAACCGAAAATAAGTTATGGAATAATGGCTATTAAATGTCCAAATCCTGAAATACAAAACATAGTCAAAACTTTTTTATCATCAATATACGAAACATTTGAACAACAAACAATTACTTATACACACGAATCAATATTAGAATTCTTCTCAAAAATTAAAGATAATATTAAACTTTTAATGGTCATGCGGAAACATACATTAGGATATATGGAATTTATTCGGGGACATTATAATATTAAAAATATTTCTTTACTTTCCTACTTGTTTCAACAAATGACACCTGCCGAAATTAAATTAATTAATGAGCATATAAATGATTTTGATTTCTTATGGAAAGATATGTGGTCAATTAATAATATTCATAATACAGTTCCTGAAATACACAACGACGCAACATTTGAATTACAAAAACAAACTATAGAAAGTAAAGAATCTGAACATAAAAAATCTGTAATGAAATGTATTTCACATAATGAATATGAAGCATCGAAAATTAATTTTTATAAATTACAATCTAATGAGCATCAGCTACAATTAAATGATTTTTTACAAAATACAAAAACAGTTTATCATAGTCCTGAATGGGGACTTCCAAAAGGTCGTCGCGCCCACAATGAATCAGATTTAGAATGCGCTGAACGTGAATTCACGGAAGAAACAGGATTTCGTAAAGATGATTATATCTTATTCCAAAATATTAAACCATTTGAAGAAAATCTAACAGGATTCAATGGTATGAAATACAGACATATTTATTATATTGCTCTTTTAACAACCGATGTTGAACCATCATATAATAATTTGGGTAGAACTCAAAAATGTGAAATTGGAGATATTGGTTTGTATAATTTCGATGAAATTATGAATAAATTACGACCTCATCATACAGATAGAAAAACAATTGTCATAAATGTATTAATGAATATAATTAAATATGTTCTTGCTGATATTATAAATAATTTTTTATCATCACAATCTAAATAAATTCAATAATCTAAATATTCTTTAGCAATATCTAAAATATATTTTTGTTTCTCTTTTTCCAATTTATTCCATTGATTAACATACAATGCTGTTAAATAGTTTTTAACTAACATTTTTTTATTATTATAAATAAAGAAATAATATAATACATCCCATATTTCATACCAGTGCAACTCTTTGTCTTTCAATTTAATGATTTTATAATTCTCATTTTTTTTCTTATAATTACTCATTTTAAAAATATAATTAGAAGAACTAAAATATGGTTTGGTAATCATCATCGAACCTGTTGAAAATTGAGACATTCCATAAACATTCGGTTCCATGAAAACATGGTAGCTATCCAAAAACATCATTTGAAACCAATCATGAACTATTTTTGGTTTCATTTGTATTAACATCATAAAATTACCTAAAATCATCAATCTTTCAATGTGATGTGCATATCCATATTTTATTACTTTTTGAATTACTACATCAATCGGATAAATATTGGTTGTTGCATTAAACCAACTTTTCATATCATATGGTTTTCGCGTGTTATTTAAAAAATTAGTTTTGATTAATTGTTGATGTTTGGTTACATAAATATATCGCACATATTCTCTCCAACCAATTATTTGTCTAATAAATCCTTCAACTGATGATAATTTAATTTCTTTTTTATTTTCTTCATAATATTTCAATGTTTTTTCAAGAACATATTTAATACTGATTAAGCCGATATTTAATAATGGAGAAATGACAGAATGACAACCGAATTTAATATTCTCATCAATTCCATCTTCATATTTCCCAAAACATCCTAATTTCTTTTTTAAGAAAAATTTAAAATATGTCTTCGCCTCTTCATGTATAATTGGTAAATATAAATTGGTTTCTCCGAGATTATCGGCAAAATTTTTATTAACATATTTTTCTGCTTCATCAATATATTTTTGGTTTTTTCCTTTATTCCATTTATGTTTTGTAATATCTTCTTCTTTAAAATCATCTGGAAATTTATTACGATTTTCATCATCATAACTCCATTTACCAGCAATTGGTGTTCCATTTGTATTCATTAATACATTTAATCGTTTTCGTTGCCAAACATAAAAATCATATTGACGTTCTTTTTTTCTGTCTTTAATATTGGCATATTCAGTAATATCATCGTTAGAGCACAAAAATAATGGCGATGTTGTAATATTTAAGGATATTTTTAATTTGTTCACGAGTTTCTTGATTAAATTGATAGCATCAAAATCTACAGCATCATACATCACAACTTCTTCAGTTTTACCTAAATATTTATTCAACTTTTCACCATATTCAATATAGTGAAATCGACAATTATTTTTTTTGTATTTTTGCTTAAGATAATCAAAATAATATTTCATTGTTGATCTATGTAATATTAATTTTAATTTATGATATTGATACATTGTAAAATATACTGGATGTTCGTAAAGTAGAACGATGCTATTATCTGTAATTAAAGTATTTTCTTCAAATAATTGATTCGGTAAAATTAAAATACATTTATTGGACATTTATAATTTAATCAAATAAATTAAAAATAACATAATCAAAATAACAAAAAATAACTAATAAACAATTTTATATTTACGTCCACCACCTTTTTGGATGTATTTTTTATTGTCTTCATAAATATTGTAAATGATTTGTGGTGCATTCGGTGATACTTTAGAAAAAATCAAAATATCATTATTATCACATATTCTCTTCATATCTCCAATTAAAACATTTCGTGTTTTTTCAAATGGTATCACAATTTTAACTTCCATATTTTCTGCAATGTATTTTTGAATAGTTTGAACATATTTTCTTAAATTTATTTGATATGAAATATGTTGTAATAGTTCCGGTTCAACATAATGTAATATAGAAATATTACTATTGGCAATATCATCAGAATCATTAATGCGAATATTGAAATATAATAAATAATTTTGTATAAATAAATCACTCAAACATGTATTTTTTCTTTGAATATATTTAATATTAGCTTTAATTGGGTATTTAACAGGTACATAATATTTGGTCGACGTTATCTTCTTCACTAAATTATGTCCAAATCCGTGTAAAAATGCTAACGTTATACTATTATATTTATCATAAACTTGTGTCTTCATTTTATTAATATCTAATAATTGTGAAATATTATTCATAATATTATTGATTTTTTGTTGTTCTGATGTTATAATTTGTAAATTGTTTTGATATTGTATCATTGTATTATATGGCTGTTTCGTTTCATTCATTTTATCCAATAAAAGTAATAAATCTGATTTCTGATTCTTGAAACATTTTGAATCATAAATTTTATCTATCACATATGCTGTTTGTATCATTGTAATAATTTTTATTACATCATCAAAACAATTGTATATTTTAGAAAAAATAGTAGTTATTGCCAATTGCATTCCGTTCTTTTCCAGAGAAAAAAATAATTTAAACATTTTTTCAACTTCTTTTCCATAGTCAGTCTTGTAATAAGTTTTTCCATTCTGTTCTTGTAAAATTAAAAACCAATCAGATAATCTTTCATAAAATTTGGAAATTCTATCATCACTTACTGGATTTATAATATCACCTAAAATATTTCTTGTAATTTGTAATTCATTGGGATGAATTATATAAAATTTTCCTTCAATATCACATAATGTATTGTAATCATAATTATTGAGATATTGATTCTCAACTTCTTCTGAATTCTGATAATCATAATGTTCATTCTTTCCAATATAATTGAATGCCTCATCCAAAATTAAATATTGTCGTCTCATTATTTTCTCAATACCATATAAATATTCATTATTCATAATGGCATTTTTGACATTATTTTTATTTGGATTATTCTTCACATTAAAAATAAGTTCATCATTGTTCTGTTTTAATAATGAAAATAATAAATCAGTAATATCATTAATACAAATTTTGTAATTATTTCTTACATTTTTTCTGGCATTATTCGGATATAAATAAAAAACATTTCCTTCACGAGTTCTTCCAACACGACCTTCACGTTGTAGTCTTTGTAGTTCTGAAATTTTATCATTTTTGAGTATTGAACCATTCAAATCTGGATAATACGTATTTACTTTTTGTAATCCATCATCAATCACGTCTGTTAATGTATCAATTGTAATAGATGCTTCAGCAATATTAGTGGCAACTATAATTACATGTGTATAATTATTCGTTCCTTCATAAAGTTCGTTAATATCTCCAATATCTTCAAATGATACTTTTCTATCAATGTGAATATTATTTTTAATTTTATGAATATTTTCAACCATGTCTCTTTTTTCTTTACTTAACTCCCCATAATACGGAACAGTATATACATCATTTGGCATTACTTGATTGAGAAGTTCAACACATTTTTTAATTTCTTTTTGTCCAGGTTTGAATATTAAAATATCTCCAACATTTCCTCGTGTGAATATTTGATTAATCTGTTCAATGATTTTATCATTTCTTTCTTGATCATTTTCCAATTCTTTTTCTGAATAATTTGTTGTTATTTTATATCTTCTCGTTTCTCCTGGAATTGAAATGTGTAATCTGCGATCGACATTAATTCGATCTAAATTATGATTTTTCAGATTTATATTGAGCGGATACATCATATTATCATTTATATCACGATAGAAACGTCGATAAATTGGTTCGTCATCATCCATTGTTGCACTAATAATAACTAACTTACAATCATTGTTATAATATAAAACTCGTTTCATTAATGTTAGAATCATATCCATATTTTCATTATGTTCGTGTGATTCATCAACAATGACAATGTCATAAATATTTCGATTGATAAATTTCTTCTGATTTTTTTGTTCAACTATTGTTTTGTATAATGGATTGTTGATGTTATTTAATAAAATTTTATCAGTAACAATTTTTAATGTTGGATTTAATATTCTTTCTCTTTTCTCATCACTGGATGGTGGGAATTTTTCATCATGATTTTGGAATTGAATATTAATATTATTCAAAATATAATCTGTTTTTTCCTTACTTTTTAAAATTGGAATTCCCATTTCATCAGCAATTCTGGTAGCATTATCAAAAGTGGGTTTTTTTCTTGGTTGAGAACATATAACTTTTCCATCATCTTTCAAATCAATCGCTTTCACAGCATATAAAAATAATTTAGGTAGTTGTGTCGATTTACCAACACCTGTTCCTCCAGTTGCAAAGATGATGCGATTATTAATATAACGATGGAAGAAACTGATTTGAGAAACCCAGTTCATTGCATACATATCAATCCAAGCATTTTTAGTGAATTTCTTAGTCTTTAAATCTTCAATAAATTGCAAAAATGATTTTATTTCATATTTGTCAGAACTATCAAATGTTTCTAAATCACCATATTTTTTGTTATTAACATAATAAAATCCATTATTAAAACTCTTCGGAGTTGTTTCATCTAATGTGAAAACAGAAATTGTTCCAGAAATAATTAAACAATGGAAAACAATATCAATTAAATTATCCATACATAAATTATAAATTTTTTGATTTATTTCATTAATATCATTTAAATTTGAGATATTGTAGATTTTTTTAATATTTCCTCTAATACTAAACCAAGACTGAGAATTATTTTTTTTCAATCTTGATTTAATTTCATTTTTATTGGTATCATCGAGAGATTTCCATCTTGAAGGTAATAATGTAAAATCTTTTTTGAGATGACTGAATGATTTAGCAAAATTATAAATATATTTTGGTAATAATGAAATTTTATTAGTATCATCAGTTTTTTCCGTTAAATATTTTAATTCTCCGTACAAAATATGATAATAAATTGTTCCTTTAAATTTATGTATCGAACTTCTTAAGAATTCATATATTTCTACTATTGGAATACTATTGATACTAATTTGGATTTCTTTTTCCGTAAATTGGTATCTTTGTAATTTATCTTTTTTTGGTAATGGTACATAATTGAAAAGTTCTGGTCTATTTTCTTGATAGCGTGAAAATCCAAGTGTAATTGCTTTAATTATTTCACGATATTCAGAATTTGATTTGAAATTATTCCACTCAACATTCAAAACATTTTGTTCTTCTTTAGATAAATTACTCCAGAATATTCCAGACCATGCTTTTTCTAAATTAATAATATTATCATTTTTATTATCAGGGTACAGAATCTTAATCAAAGTTTTAATATTTCCGGAACTTCTTTTTCTAATTGATAAATCAACTATATTTTTATTGGTTAAGTCGTAATCATAAAGTAACCATTTAATATTTACTATTTGAATATATAATTGATTACAAATGGTCTCATATATTGTTCCAATTTGTAAATATTCTTTTGGTAATTCATTTGATTTAATTGTCCATTCATCTAATTCATTTTGATTAAAATATTTTTCAGTTTCTTGATAAATTTTACTTTGTTTGTAATTATCTAAAGTCATAGGAACTAAATTCGTCCAATTGACATACATTTTATTGGTTACTTCATATAATGTCATCTTCAATAAATTATAATTATCTTCTAAAAAAATCATATTAAATTTTACTTCTTGAAGTGGCTTCCTTAGACAACGATTATATTGCATATTGGTAAAGACGTATTTCGGAGAACTAACATTAATATCAACATCTTCTTCTTTTCTAATATATAATTCTTCCAATGATATAACTGTTTTTAATTCATTGATATTTTGAATATATGGAAGTAGTAATAAAAAAAGACCTATTAAATCTCGATAATTATTTCTTCTTAATTGTTCTTCAAATTTTTGTTTCTGTTCAATATGAAATAAAACAAATATTAAATTTAATATATCAATAAACCAATTCATTAAAATATTATATTGATTAATATTTAGTTTGGTAAATAATTGTTCTCGAATTATATTTTGTATTTCATTTTGAAATATATCTGTTTGTGAAATAAATATATTCATATATCTATTAGTTAGATAGAAAAATAAAAAAATAAAAATTACCTAATTAGATAATTCCTATTCAGTAATAGCTGTATGTTCTCCGCATGGTTGTCGGCATAATGGACATTTATGATGATAATTTTTCAACCACTGCGAAATACATTCTTTATGGAAGACATGTTTGCATGGAAGAATAATTACATCTGAATTTTCTTCATAATTTTCTTGACAAATTGAACATTCTATCGGTCTATCTTCATTTGTAATAGCAGAATATTTTTTCTCTTCCAATCTATTTAATGATTCATCAGTTAATGGTAATACAACATCAGTTGGTTCATTATTTCTAAAATTACTAAACAGTATATTTAATATATTTTCCATTTCTTCAGTCATAACATGTTCTAAATTAGTTGCATGTGTTGTATATGAATATGTTCCAGATGGTGTAATCGTTACAACACGTGTTGCTATAATATTTCTTTGTTCAGTTTCATTATTTATTGGTTGGGTTGTAGTATTCGTTTGTTGTCTATTTATTGGATTTGAAAATAAATCTGTCAAATGGTGTAAAAGAATATTGGAGAATGAATTGATATTTGTTGTATTATTGGTAGCATTGTTTGTATTATTTTCAGCGAGAATATTTTCAAGTGTATTGATTTCATTTTCTTCATCTATTTGATTAATCGCTACCATATTATTCAATGTTGTATTGATATAATTATTGAAATAATTTAGTATAGAATTAAAATTTTCCATAATTTATAATATTAAATTTTTTGATAAATAATGTTTAATAATTTAATTATCAATTTTTTTATTATAGAATAAATGGAAAATATTAATAATAAAACATCTATATTTAATATTTCACCGACATCAATATTTATATATTTTGTTATTTTTTGTTCATGCCTTGTCTATTTTAAAAATTCCAAAACAACGTTGGGAACATTATTGGGAGTTTTAATTGCAGGTGTCATATGTTTTCTATTATATCAATATGAACAAGAAACATTATTAACAACTGAAAAAATACATCAAACTAAAGCTGAAAATATTAAACCACATCCAAAACGGATTCAAAACTATCAAGATTTAACAGATTTTATTTTTTCAGTTCAAGATTTTTATATTTATAATCCTCAAGCATTTATTGAATTAATAGAATCACTTGATACATTTTTAGATGTATATGAAAGTGTGATGATTGATGAAACATTGGCTGGTGATTTATATTCGATTGCTGAAGAATACAAACTAAAAACATTAAATTCTCTCCATTCATTTATTATCACATTACCCTCAAGTAAAAAATTAACAAATAAATTTGATAATTCAATAAAAATATATGAAGAATTATTGAACAATTATTTGTATCAAATTTATGAAAAAAATAAAAAATATATCGAAAAAGATGGATATTTCAATAATACCAAAATAATTGATTTAAACATATCACCATACAATCAATACACAAAAGATGAATATGATAAATTTTATTGAAAAAAATGAATTATGAAATACATATAAAGTATAAATTAGTTATTTAATATAATAGTATGAATTCCATTAATATAGAATTGGAAAGAGCGAAGAAGAAATTTTTCATTCAAAGGCTTCAGTATGAATTAGATGATTTAGACCCAGAAGACCAGCGATATGAAATAATTAAAAAAATTTATGATGAATTAACAGCAAAAACACAAGATTTGGATTCTTTATTTGATGCAGCAAATAACAATGTCTATTCTAAAAAATGGAACAGGTTACCACAATATCATAAAATACAAAAAATTAAAGAATATTTGAATTCAAAATATGAAAATATAGAAGAAAGAATCAAAATAGAAACTATTTTAAATAATAAACTAAAAGATGGAAAATTAAATTCGTGTAAAATAGTTGATTATGATACCGAAACATTTGTCATTAAAAAAATAACTTTTACAAAAAATGAGGTTTATTAACAGAATATAATATCTATAACAAAAAATATGGATATTAAAAAATATTTATTTAATAAAAAAAATCAAGTTAAAGTTTACAATTTATTCCAACAATTAGAGAAACAATCCATTTATAATGATTGTATTCAAACTACTAATCCTGAATTATCAGATTTTCTTTATCATAATTATGATTCAATGACATTAGAAGAAAAAAAACAAATTGTGACTAAATGTTTAACAGATAATGGAATAAATAATATTTTACTAAAATTTGAATTAAAAAATTTAGATATTCAAACTAAAAAATTAAATTTAATAGAATTTAAAAAAATTGCGATAAAAATACTTGAACGTTATCAATCAAAATCTGGTGGTTTTTGTTTTGGTCATACTAATTGGATTTTACACGATTGTAATTCTAAAAAAATTAATGTATATGAAAACGAAGTCATCTTTGAAAATACTATTTATGAAAATCAATTACATAGTGATGAAACTGTTGAATTTCTACATGATATATTGAATATATTAAATAAAATTTCCTCACTCATTAAAGTTTCTCTACATACCAAATATCATGAAAGAGATAAAATTAACGTATTATTATTAAAATGTGTTGAAAAAAATGAATAATTAATTACTTATTTGAATATTATTGATGTTATTATTAAAATGACATCAATCTACGATGTATTATCCAATTATGAACTTTCACGTATCATTGAAAAATTAGATATTGAATCATATGTGAATTTGATGAGAGTAACTCCTCCTGAATTGAGATATGGAAGAAAACTTCCATCAAATTTTTCGAGCGAACATCAACAAAGTATTTGTGTCAAAAATACAACCAAATATTTAGATCTTTATCATGAAACGGGGAAAAAAATACATGTTGTTAAATTGTTAAATTTCTTATTGAAACCAATTAATCGGTTATTTTTGAGTTCTGAAATAATGATGATACTCTATCCAAAAATGCATGAATTATTAAATTCTTGTACATACTATAAAAATAATAATTTGTATTTACCATATGGAAGAAAAATTTATAAAAAATGTAAAAAAATACTTCTGATATATGATATGGATGATTTTGATTTTGTTTAGTTATAATTTCATAATATATTCTAAAACGTAATACGGAGGCATATTCTTAATTTTATTTAATTAACTAAATTTTGTACACACAGGATGTTTATGATCCCATTCTTTTCCTGCCGAGATACCAGACATATAATATCCATCCGGACACACATCAGTACATCCACCAGGTGTTGTTGTAAGTCCACATTTAGCATTCCAACCATAACCCTGACTACCGTTTCGTTTTTCTCCTCTACCACTTCTAATACTGTTAAAATTATCAGCAATCCATCCTCTTCCGGAATAACGATTTAAATATAAATTACCATCTCTTGACATAAACATGGCAGATTTATCTGGTGCATCTTCTGGAGATGTTCCACCATCACTATTTCCTATATGGAAACGAAGCAAGCCTCGATTATCTTGTGAAATTGTCCAATCACCAATTGTTATACTCTTAAGTTTTATATTTCCTTGATTATTAATTTGAATAGAGTTTCCCCAATCCCATTCAGAACCAGGTTTTTTCGGCGCAATCCACATACTATTACGTTCATCATCTGGTGGATGAATTATCCATTGAGTGTTTTTATTTTGTATACCCAAAACATTTGAAGAGCCAATTGTTGCTAAATTATTAATTACAGTATTACCGCCAGCGTTGATTGTTCCAGTAACCGTTAAATCTTTCACAGTTCCATTTCCTCCATTAAATAATGATGCAATATTAGAAGCAGCTTCTACAGTCATATGTTCAACATTATCATTTTTCCAGATTAAACACACACTAATTAATAATAAAATTAATATTATTAAAGGTATTTTCATTATATATTTAAAATTGATATTTTTTAATTTTTTATAATTAATTGAATTATTCTTCCATCCATGGTAGATACATATTTATCAATACTGATTTTATTATGATGAATTTCATTATGACATTTTTTACATAAAACTATTAAATTACTCTTGTCATTTTTCTTCATATATTTTTTATCTTTTACACTTCCATCAATACAATCTTTTTGAAAATTAATATGATGTGTATCTAAATTTACAATATCATCGATATTTTTTAATTTATCACAGCATAATGCACATTGGTTAATGAACACATCAGAATTATATTTGGAAACTTTTGGTTGAATTACATTATCAGATGTACCAAGTAATTCATTTTTAATAGAATTTGCCAAATCAGTAAATTCACTATCTTGAATAATGTATTTAGCAACAGTAATACCATAAATTTCTTCTCCAGAACCTTCTTGTAAAATTCTATCAAATATCAATTTATCATTTTTATCATCATAGGTAATCGATAAATGAAATGCCTTCACATTTTGAATTGCTTTAATTTGTGGTAATTTAACTATTTCATGAAGATGAGTGGCAAAAATAAATGTCGCTTTTTGTTGTGATAATTTCATAATTGTCGCTGCAACAATCGAATTACCAGAAATATGTTCTGTTCCTCGACACACTTCATCACCAATAACTAATGTTTTACAATTGGAACGTTTCCAAATAGCTTTTAATTCAATCATTTCAACACTAAATGATGATAATTCTTTAAATAAATTATCTCCACCTGATATTCTGGTCATGATTGATGTATATGGAGAATATTTGAATTTATTAGCAGGAACAAACATTCCGGTTTGTGCCATAATCACACACAATCCAAGTGCTTTCATCATTGAACTTTTTCCGGAACTATTAATTCCATATAATAATATTCCCTTCAATTCTTCCTTTCCAATTGTAAAATCATGTGCTATGTATTCATGTTCAATTATACGTTCGATGATCGGATGTCTCATTTTTTCAAATTCCACATAACCATATTCTTGTTCATCAATTTCTGGGCGAACATAATGATATAAACTACTTGTTTTAGCATTGGAAACATAATAATCAAATTTAGAAATACTATTGATTGTTTGTTTAATACAATTTCCATATTTTTTAATAATATTATCAATATCATCAATAAAATACTTTTTGATTACTTTATTAATTTCATCAGTAATATTGGCAATGTCATCTGACTTATTATTGATTTCAGATAGATGAATTTTCACAGATCCTGATGGATTAGCTTTAAAAATAATTTCTGATACTTTAATTTTAATATTATCAACTTCAATATATTCCATATTTTTTAATTTTTCTTTTAATTGATTGGCGCGAACTTTTGTAATACTGAAAAAATATCCTGAACATCCTGTTTTATCAATTGATAACATATTCGGTCTTCCAAGTAATGATGATAATTTTTCTTTAATTCTTTCAATATGAATCATTTGATTATTCATTGAATTATATAAATTATCAATATCTTCGTGAATGCCAGAATTATAAATTGAAACATTGTTTTTTTCTGTTGATTTAAAGTTTTCAAAATTGAAGATTTTCTGACAATAATTTAATAATTTTGAAACTTTATTTGTTTTTGTTGGTAATGTAAATAGATTATTTAAATCATCATTTTTTTTAATTAAATCAAATATTTCATTAATAATATTAAAACTTTGGATAAATAAATACAATTCATCTTCCGTAATAACATTGAGAACCATCTTACGATATATTTTTTCAACATCTCCAATATTTCTCAGGATTTTTTCAAATTCTTGAAATAAATTGTTTTTTATTAATACTTCGGTAATATCATAAATATTTTTTAAAACAACCGATTCAACCATAGGTGTATTTAAAATATTCTTCAAATATCGTCGTCCCATTGGTGTAGTCGTATTATCAACAATATCTAATAAACATTTAATTTTCTTACCATTAGTTTCAAGTTGATTATTTTGAAAAATACTTAATTGCATTTGAGCATTGTTTCCTAAATACAATGTTGGTTGTGTGCAAAACATTTTTGGAATATTAATTTTTTTAAGAATTTCAGAATTAAACGAATTAACATAATCAATTAACATAACAAAACTGATGATACTATAAACCATTTTTTCCATTCCAATATATTCAATAGGATTCATAATCCCACATTTTGGATAAATAACCTTCATTACTTCTGTTTGATAATTTAACTTCAAATAATATGGATTGAATTCTGATAGAATTTTAGTTGGAATATCAGCAATTTCTAAATATGATTTAATGAATTCCAAATCAAATTTATTGGTTGCAATATGTAAAACAATTTCTTTGGGATAATATGTATTAATAAATCTAATTGTTTCATCCAAAGCAAATTTTTCATCTTCCGGAGGAGAATATGCTTCATATACATAAACTTTTCCTGTTGTAATATCACACGCTGATAATCCTATTGATAATAAGGTTTTATTAATGTTTAAAGATTTCTCTTCTTTAATGTAAATTGATAACAAATAATTAATTTCGGATGAATATGAAAAAATATTTGTTCCAGGTGTATAAATCCCCGATACTTCCCGAATTACTTTCTGCGGTGGAAATGTTTTTTGGTCAATGACAATAACTGTAAAACCATTATTAGTTAAGATATTTAATCTTTCTGCAAAAGCAGATTTAGGGCATCCAAGCATATATGGATTCCGAATTGTAGTTTGTTTTTCTTTGTCTTTATTATTAACTCTTGTTCTAACAATATTTGTTAATTTAGAAATTTCTAACAAATCGTAACCAATTTCGTTAGTTGCAAATGCTTCGTAAAATTTTCCAATTTCCATAAATACCAATGTCTTCTTACCGAATTTTTTCTCGTATTGTTGTTGATA
>Ga0105097_10000797_pt1 | contig 14808 bp, 11 predicted proteins | sample PPLLak12cMay2015_FD_87035 | JGI IMG/M metagenome (GOLD analysis project Ga0105097, IMG submission 87035) | Freshwater sediment microbial communities from Prairie Pothole Lake near Jamestown, North Dakota, USA - PPLs Lake P7 Core (1) Depth... | ecosystem: Environmental > Aquatic > Freshwater >... | reverse complement strand
TGTGTGTTGTTGTGTGTTGTGTGTGTAATGCGCGATGTCATTTTAAAAATTCAATTTTGTAATAAATAAAAAATTGAATTAGTATTTAAAGGTGTGTAATTATTGATAAAAATGTCTAAAATAGTCAAACCCGTCAATTATACCTGTCAGTGTGGCAGTGTTATACTGAATAAGACCCATAATATGAATGTTCATAATAAGTCTCTTAAGCATATCAATTATTATAATAAACTGTATGAAGGAGTTCTTCCTACATTTCAAGCAGAGCCGACTGTTCAAGCCGAGCCGACTGTTCAAGCCCTTCCAACTGTTGCCGTTGAAGCAGAGTTAAAGTCTATTATGCCTCTCCCAATTGTAGAGCCGACTGTTCAAGCAGAGCCTCAAGCAGAGCCGACTGTTGCTAAAGCAAAAAATATTAATACAATCCGTGTAGCCGAAAGCCGAGCAAGGAAACGGGCTGAAATGGGCGATATTGCTTTCAAAAAAATGATGGCTGATAGAAGGAAAGGTGAGCGAGAACGGGCTAAAAATAAAGGAGTTCAGCCAACTCCTGTTGTAGTTGAATCTGAAAAGGATAAACTTATAGCAAGATTAGAGCAAATTAAGTTAAATTCTACATATCAAGTCAAGACAAAATCTATTTTAGATTTTATAAATACTATCGCAAGAATATATAGAGCAGTTACTGGGGACGAGTGGGATTATATTAATTTTGAAATTTTCCGTGATACTGAGAGTGTCATAAACGCTGTCAACTCTATGCTTAAAAAATCAACGGCTGAACGCCCGATGGCTTCTACCATCCGTCATAGACTTGTATCACTGCGAAGTATATTGGAACGGGTAGGCGGATTTGAAGACGAACTCGTGGTTTACTTTAAGTCTTTACAAGGAGTTAGTGATGAATTAAAGCAAGTTAGCAGTGAAAATATGTTAACTAATAGCGAAAAAAAGAACTGGATGGAGTGGTCTGATATTGTCAAATTTGAAGACCCAAGTTGGAGTGATGAACATCGGCTTATCCACGGACTGTATACTTTAATCCCACCTCGTCGGCTTGATTATGGATACCTAAAATTTATTCCTAATACATCTATTGAAGTAGTCCTCAAACTGCTTGATACTAACTTGAATTATATTGTGACTGATAAAGACATTCCAAGTTATATTGTTTTGAATAAGTATAAAACTGACTACAAATATGGGCAATATATAATTGATTTAAATAAACCTGATAATCTCCCATTGTTTAACTACAGTAAGTTAAAAAATCTGATTGCTATTGTTGTAAAGGATTTGAAATTTAATGACTCTGTGTTCAAGTCTGCTTCGTTTGGTATTACTCTAAATAACGTGTTTAAACTTACTGGTAAGTCCATAGGCTGTAATATTCTACGACACTCATTTGTGTCTGGGTTCTTAAACGATAAAACCTTTGTAGATGTAAGCGACGGTGACCTTGAACGAGTCTCATCTTGTATGGCCAATTCTAATCTAATGTTTCTAAACTATCGTAGACGAGACGCTGTTTAGATTTATCTCTACACTCTCTACACTCTGCCATCCTCTTTAAAATCCTGTCTTTGTTTGCTATATAATATAAAGCCTTCTTCTCTTTGTTTTTAACATACCATTCCTTATTTGTTTGAGTGGGGGTATTGCTATTCAAATTGCTCTTAAGAATATTGAACCAATGTCTCTCTCTAATAAGTAGTTGCTGTCTGTCCCCTTCAACTACCTCAAGTTGTTCTATCTTCCAGTTAACCCAATCACCATTGGCGCGTATACAGCAATATACCTTCATTTTATTCTTGGCACGTTTACAGGCTGATTTGTGTTCGGCACAGCGTTTCATAAAATTATTTGTAGAGCCAACATAAACATCAGTAATCAGCGGGTTTAGACATACAATTTTATATACTGACATCAAACTTTATTCGTAATAACTAATTCTATAAATATATATTAAATTTAAAATTGATTTATAGAATTATATTATTAAGATATATAAAGATGAATCCTATAACTGAATTAGAAAGTAAACTACTAAAAATTGTAACTGATGAAGGTCTTTCACCAGCAGACCAAAGCAGGGTATTTAATCGTCTTGTAAAAAGAATTGGAACACACGGTGATGCGTCCGTTGTTAAAACAGCGGGGCGTAAGGCATTGTCTGCTTCTCATAAGAAACGAACCTATACGGCTTGGTGTAAGAAACGACTGGAAGAGAAACACGCAAAACAGGCTGAGGACGGCATCCAACGGAAAAAGGCTGGACGCCCCCTTAAAAATAAGGATGAAAATAATTAAAGTTTTATTATTATTACAATTTAAATACACACGATGTATTTAAATAAATGACTATCATATGCGTATTTGACTGCGAAACTACTGGGATTGTCCCGAAAGATAAAATAACAAAGGAGAACGAGGCATACTTCCCTCATATTGTAAGTCTGAGTTGGGTTATATATGATGACGAGGATAAAGAGACTATGGTTGAAAAAGATGAAGTTGTTACGTGTGCTATACCTATCACGAACTCATTCATTCATCATATCACAGATGAGATTTCACACCGTGGTATTCCACTTGAATGTGCCTTGAATGATTTTTTGGACGATGTTAGGGATGTTGACTTGGTTATAGCCCACAATCTATCTTTTGACTGTAAGATGATTGAAGTCAGCCTATTCAGACTTGGTAGACAACGGGACTATGCTAAATTTAAAGAAGTCCCATCACACTGCTCTATGATGTCTAATATAAAATTCTGTGGATTGAAGAACAAGTATGGGCTGAAGTTCCCAAAGTTACAGGAGTTATATGTCAAGTTATTCGGAGAGGAGTTTGAAAATGCTCACAATAGTTTAGCAGATTGTAAGGCTTGTTTAAAATGCTATTTAAAGTTGAAGGCTAATAATGCCTTGGTTTAATTTTTGATATAGAATTAAAATTGATTTAAATAATAATAATATATATAATAAAGTAAAAGAATGATTGCTACACTTGAACAACAAAATCTGCTAACCAAGGCAGAGATGACCCTTGAAGAAGGGGTCAATATGGACAAACTTCGTATTATTAGAGACAACTTTGCCGTGTTATATTCGGCTAACAAACTTGGTGGATTTGGTAATATGAAAGGCAGTGCCAAGGAAGCCGTTGATGAAAAGACTTTTAGAACTATCATCAACGGTTACTACACTACCAAACTAAAAGGTAACACAGTAAACTACAAGTATGCTAATGGGAAGAAGGCTGGACGAATGTTCTCGTGTGGTTGCTCTCTACAGACTCTTCCTAAAAAGATTAGAGGGTGTATATCAAGGGGTATATATATTGATATTGATATGACAAATGCTCATATCGTTATTCTTAAACATTTTTGCGATAAAGAAGGCATTGCCACACCTAACTTGGATAGATATATTAATGACAGAGAACCTCTATTGGCTGAATTGATGTTAGTCTTGGGAATTGAAAGAGACCTTGCTAAAACAATTCCGTTGTCTGTTATTAATGGTGGTGGTGGTAGTGTTACAGTGGACAACGAAAGGTTATACCACGAGGCAGACTGGTTAACTGGATTAAAAAATGAAATGTTAAAGGCATTTACGTGCTTCAAATCTTCTACAAAAGGTAGGAAAATATATGACAGAGTGAAAAAGACTAAAGAGAGGAACTTAGAGGGGTCTACTATGAATGTTATGTTCTGTGAGGAAGAAAACAAACTGTTGGTGTGCTTGTATAGATACCTTCAATCTATTGAGGTTAAGGTAGGGTCATTTATATTTGACGGACTGATGATTAGAGCGGACTCATTGAACGGTGCTAATATTGCCGATTTACTACTGGATATGGAGGTAGAGATGACTAACAAACTGGGCTATAATATGAAACTTTGTGCCAAAGAGTTTGACGATATTAACCTGACTGGTCTTGTGAAAATGGATGATTGTGATATGAGTGAACGAGGACTGGCTGATGTTATACTTAGTTCGGTTGACTATAAATATCATAAGACTAAAAAGTGTTTTTATATGTTTAATAAGGAGAGCAAGTTGTGGGTTGAATATAATGAATTTTCTATTTTTTGGGATTTTATTAAGGATATACTACCGACTTATATCTCAGAACATCATCCACCAGAAAGTGACGAATGTAAAGAGGGTTTGAGTATGATTAAGTCTGCTACAAAATGCGGTAACATTGTTAAATTTATACAGAACACAATCAAGGCTAAGAACGACGATGATTTTATAAATAAAAATTTTAATTTAACCAAAGGCATATTACCCGTTGCTGACGGGATGACTGTTGATTTAAAAACAGGTATTACCAGAGAGAGAGTTAAGGAGGACTATTGGACACGGACTACTGAAAGAAATATTTTAGATGAGCCAGATGAGAAGTTTGTGAGAGACTATATCAAGTCTATATTATCAACAGACGACGAGAAATATGTTGATTGTATGATTGACACTGTTGGGTATATGATGACAGGTGAGAATAATCTAAAACAGTTTTATGTTTTGATAGGGGCAAAGGACACTGGTAAATCATTGTTTGTGGCTTTGCTCCTACAGGTTTTTGGATTTTTAGGTGGGATGGCTAACGATAAGGTGTTTAAGGTAAAGACACAGTCGTGTCACGACACAGAGGCTTTCTCTCTTGAAGGTAAGAGAATTGCCTCTGTGAGTGAGTTAGGAGAAAACGAAAAGTTCAATGAAGAACTAATCAAAAAGATATCAGGCGGTGATTTTCAAAATCTTCGTAGGGCTGGTTCTCGGGACAATGAAGAAGTCAAATTTGACTGTGTGCTTATACTGGCTACAAATGAAGTTCCTACCTTTCACGAACAGGCATTCGCTGGAAGGATGAGGGTATTTAAGTTTGACAATGTGTTTGAAAATAACCCAGTGAGACGAGATGAGATTTTAGCCAATGTAGACTCGTTCTTTACAGTGTTCACGAGGAGTGCCAAACGGTTCTATGATGACGGAATGAATATAGCGGACTGTGAACAGGTTGTAGTGGCTTCTAAACAGTTGGTGACGGCAAAGAATCCTGTAAGTCAATATTGGAGCGAACAAGACGAGTTTGAGTTTGTTGATGATATTAATAGACGGGTGAAGAAGGTTGAGATATGGAATTCGTTTTTGGGGGCTATGGGACGTAATACACTGGGTAGGAATAAGTTCTATGCTATGTTTATTGATATATATAAAAAGGAGTTGTTGAGGACGGATTATGACAGGAACAAGGAGTGGAGTGGTATCCAAAGAATATCTTGTAACAGAGAGGAGGAAGATATGGTAGACGGTCGTCCTGAAATGTAAAAATATTGTATAACTTTAACTTTTATTATTAATAATAATAAAAGAGTTTCCACCATTTCTCTAATTCGTTTCAAAAATCGGCTTTGGGCTATAACTTTATAAAAAGGAAAGGTAGGAAAGAAAGATATAATTTACACACAAATAACCATCCTCCACCTATTTATAAAACTTTATGGCGAGGCTATATATATATACAAAATAGAGAAATGGTGGAAATGGTGGAAACTACTATTAATAATATATATAAAAATAAAATTGAAAAAATAAAATAACAATATCTATACTATCAGAACTATGCCAAAATCAAGCCAACAAACTATTAATCAGGGAGACGCATCTGACAACATACTCAGATGCTATGAATGTGACAAGAAATGGGAAGGGAAGGAGCAACGAACTTTACAAAAATTAATTAAATTACATATGAAACTGTCTCATCCTACTGTTATACCTATTGAACTCATTCGGCTCCCTCAACTACAAAGTATCAATGGTAAAATTAAGTAAGCCGATTTAACTTATAAGAATATTAAAAATAAAAATTACTTCCCACCTTTTTGGTGGGTTTTTTTTATGTCAAAATTTATCATAAATAAAACTAATTATTAAATTAATTAAAAATTAATTTAATATTGACTATATACAAATGAGTAAGACGACGTCTTACCAAACAACCCAAAAAACAGGTGGTGACAAGTATTTTAATTTTGGGACTCACAATATGGATATGGCGCCATCAAGAGGTGCTCCTCCTATCGTTCCATTTTCAGAAGATGCCTACAAGCATACAGTGCTAAGGTTGAGAGACTACGACAAAACTAAAATAAATTTGGATAAAGAGAGTTTGTATTTATCAAAGGAAGACCAAGGTATTCTTATTGATGTTGGAAGAAAGGTTAATAGAGGGGATTTTGGAGGCACTACTGGTGTTGTAAAAAGTTCATATCAAAGTCTTGTTAACGAATTGAATGAGGGTAGAACTGTAGCAGAAAAGACAACGGCAATTAAAAATATTATTAACCTATTATCTGTTATTAAGAAAGAGGACAGTAACCCTAGAGGAAATGTTGACGCCGCTGTTATGGATTATTTTAGCCAAGCTGCTCCTATCCAACCTCCTGCTCCTATCCAACCTCTCCGACCACAGACTGGGAAAAAGTCCAAGTTCAGCGACGCTCCGCCTTCAAAAACACTGACAGAAATGAGAGACGCTCAATTTCCACCTTCAGGAAGTAAGAGTAGCGGTAGCAGAGACCCTCCAAGAGACCCTCCTGTTGATAATACAGATGTTCCACCTAATGAGCCTATAACTGCTGATTTTGATTTGCCTTTAACTCTCACCAGAGTATTGTCAGATAGGTCAGCAGACCTAGCAAATAAATCAGCAGAATTAATTCAAAAATCCGCAAGTAGTAGAGGGAACACGCCTGTGAGAACCCCACTGAGGGCACCTATAAGAACACCTGTTGGAACCCCTTTGAGAGAAGAGCAGAAGATATCTGTAGAAGACCCTGATGACCAGTTTAACCAGTATGGGTCAATGGATGACCCAAGTGTTAGTTACGCGGGTGGTGGTTATGTTGCTAATACGTTGACACAGGCTGGAAAGGATTATACTAAACTTTTTGGAACAGACCCATTTGGAATGACTAAATTTCAGGATATGGGTGGGGCTGTGGATGATACTAATATGGAGAAAATTGGCAAAAAAACCAAACAGCCAAGACAGCCTGATGCTGAAAATACTGGACTTGGTTTATTGGCTGATTTACTATCTACAGAAGCAATGGGCGATGAACAATTTATAAATAATCCATACGGTGTTACTATCAAAGATGTAAATAGACAAGAACAGAAGCAACGAGAGGCTGATGAAAAAGCAATGGGTTATTACGACCATCAACAGGCTCTATTAAATAGAAATCCTGCTATTACCCAAGGAGGTGGGAACGATGTTACTGGGGTTGGAAAAGGAAGCCAAACAGACGTTGAATTATTAGGCAGTGATTACGCTCCCGCTTCTTATGATGTTTATAATCCTCAAAGTATGAAACGTAGCGTGACATCGCGGGGAGATGATAGAATTAATGTAACTATAAATGGAATGCCATTGGAAGATGATAATGTTAGACGAACTGCGAGAAATTCTGGTTTATCTAATGAAGGTATGACTCCAGAAGAAATTGTTGACTACATCCACAATGAAAGAAATGAACGAGGCGGAAGGCTTTCTGAAAGAGTTGGACGGTCTCTAATGGACAATGCTGTTTCTATGGGGAGTGCTGGGTCAGGTATCGCCAGTCAAATAGGAGGTCTTATTGACCAGCAAAGAAACGGTGCTGGACGAGATAGAACACAGGAAGGATTATTTGGTGGTGACGATAGTCCGTGGGGCGGTGGAGATGGTTTTGGACAAGATTTATCAAATCCAAGGACGCTTAACGAACGGTTCAGTGGGATGGGAATGAGACGACAGGGTGATAAGATTGACAAATATGTAAATATGAAGAACAAGGGTATGATGTATTCCAATCTGATGGGTAAAGGTGTTAGTGACCCGAGTATCCAGTCTATTAGAGATAGGAAAGATGATTATATACAACCGAACGGCAAACACAAGGGCAATTCTGTTAATCTTATTAGACAGAGTAATGCTACATCTATTAGGCTGAACAATATGTATATGCCGTAGGCTATTAATTGCCAAAAATAAAAATTAAATATTCTATTTTCTTAAGTAAAATAAAATATATATTGTCTCTATATAAATGGAGACTATGAGCCTTCCTAATCAACAAGGTCAGACTGGTAAAACCATTAATGGGATTACCTCTGTAACCAAGCCATATATCTTTTCAAAGAACAATACCACAAGTATAAACAAAAAAAGCACCTTGTCAAAGCCTAACCTCAATACTATTGAGAAACTAAAGACCGATAAGGCTGTCCCACAGGCAGATGTTACTCGTCTTCTAAATAATTTAATCAAGACACAAGACAAGGAGACATTTAATGATATCGCCAATGCTGTATTTAAAAAAGAAAAGGAGAAGCATCCCAGTATGAGTGATGATAAAGTCCTTAAGGAACTTGTGAAGCGGTTCAAAGGCAAAGACTCTAAAGAATTTATTAAACAGGAGTATATAGAGAAGATTATCCCAAGCGGTGGGGAGAAAATAAAAACTAAAAAAGATGCCGAGAAGAACCCTACTATTATGCCTAAAAAGTTGCGAGGACGAGAGGAGTTTGAAGAGATGATTAGTAACAGTAATAATTATAACAAGACGTATGTAGACTCTGCTAAAGAATCCGCTAAAAATGCTGTGACTGGTGGAACTACAGGAATGACTGGAATGACTAAGACTGGAGGAGTTGAAGAAACAAAGTTAGTCCCAAACAAGGGAGGAGGCACAACTCTCAAGCCAACTGGCGGAAAAGGTAAAACACAGTCTGGTTCAACCGTCTCTGATTTTTTTGATACGACCAGCAACCTATATGCTAAAAATAAGGGATTAGTTGACAGTGTGGCAAAGGCATTTACACCAGAGAATATGGAGAGTGGAGGATGGTTCACGTCGTTGGCTTCGTTGGCAATACCAGAAATAGAGATTATAAACTCACTTATGAAATTTACCCCCGCTGGAGCAACTGCCAAAGATTACATCGCATTGGAAAAAATCAAACGAGGCGAACCGTCTGGTTTAAGTGATTCTGAAGAGCAGATGTTAGCCTTTAAAAGTATAGTCAATCCAGACCTTATGGGGAAGAATTGGGAAAAAGGGATTTCTAAAGTAGGCGAAGATATAGGAGATGCTCTAAGCACAACTTGGGGTAAAATTACAGGTCATAAGTTAGAAGATAAAAAGACTGAACTTCAGGTTGAGTCGGCAGAGGCAATTGCGAAGAGATTGGCTACTGCGAAGAAGGCTGACGATAAAAAGAAATATGTAGAGACACTGATGGCTGACCCTAATGCTAAACCTAAATTTGAGATGCCTACAGGATTTGGTAAAACGGGAGGCTCATCGGGGGCATTCAATCCTAAAACAGGAGAGTCTATTTTCAAACCAGTAATGACAGCAGAACAAGCATTGACACCGCCTGATTTAGGAAATTATGGGTGGAGTGACCCAACGGTGATGGAAGATATTTCAAGATGGTTTGTAGGAGCGTTTTCGCCAGTCAAAGCACCATCTAATAAAGAGGAATATATAGCACAGATGAAAACGGCAAATCCTGACCTTTACGCACGGTATGAAAAGGAGATGGGGGATTATAATTGGAAGTTGAAGAAAAGCACATTGACACCTGAAACACAGGTTGATGCCTCGTTTGACCAAAATAAAAAACTTATTCAAAGTATTCAAATGACTAATGACATTCTTATTAAAAAGGCAAAGTCGTTGAAACAATTAACTACAGAACAGGCTGAAAGAGCATATGATATTAATGAGAGTCTAACAGAGATTATGGAAGGTAGAGCGTATATGACCTATGATGATATAGCAAAAATCAATTCACGATTGCTTGAACAATACTCACCTGAAGTAAAAAAGTTAGCCTTACCTGACCTTATACCTTTGTATGAGGCGATGGACGCAGTGACATCAGACCAATTTGGAGGTGATAGCAAGTTGAAGTTATCACCAGATATTGAAGCCACTCCTACAGTAAAAGCAGATACTGATATGAAGGACAGAACAAGCACGGATGGTAAGTATGATGAGGAGGTGAAAGACGGGGAAGAAACAAAAGATGAAGATGGTGAACCACCTGAAGAAGAACCAAAGGAGACTGGTAAAAATACTCTTGTGAGTGAGAAGCGGATAGAAGTTGGTATGGATGATTCATTCCCACGTCTAAGACCCCAATTAGAGTGGGGCGGAACTGATAAATTGTTAGATAGAGACTCGGGTGAATATAAACGGGCAGAGAATTATGCTGAACTGATGAGTATAAATCCCGATGGTTGGTATAATGGGGCTGGTAACAGGCTGTATCTTGCCAATCAGAAAACCGACCAGATGCGATACGGTAGAACATATCAATTAAATTATAAACCAGCACCATATGACCCTAATCCCGCCTACTACCGTCAAAAGTTGAAGAGTAATAAGAGTTTATATTCAAAGCCAGTTCAGTCAACCAATAAACAATTTAATGAATTACAGAGACCTATATTCACCTCCCAATATGCGCCAATGCTTGGATTTGAACAAGCCCGTGACCAGTATGATTTCCAGCAGTTCGTTAGACCTACTCCCAAAGAACTTCAGACAGTATATCCTGTTGTTCAGAGGCAACAGTATCATAATTACTTTCCAGATACTATTAATGAGGAGACAGGAGGTGTGGCACAAATGGCTATGATGTCACCCAATGAATTTATTATTCAAAGTAGATATAGAAGATAAATTCAAAAAAAATTATAAAAATTTTAAAATATGTTGGCTCTATATAAAAACAGAATGGCATCAGTTGACCAATCTATCCTATTTATCAATAATTTGAGTTATCAATTACCGACCCCTTCCAGCGTGGTCACAAATCGTGTTTTAAAAAGAGCCTACTTTCAGAACAGAAATTATGCGAGTGAGAATACTATGATTTGCCAATTCAATACCGGCTCAGATAGTGTCAATACTAAAAATTCTAAATTAGTTCTTAAGGTAGTTGCTGATGTTGGAGCAAGTAACAACGCTGGGTCTGATTTCGGCACTGGGTCTGGTATGAATCTTGTTAAAAATATTCGTATCTACCATCGCTCTGGAACCACCTATACTAACACTCAGAAGATGAATTTGTTCCGTGCTAAGGTAGACCATATCAAGGAGTCGTCTACTTGGTTTACGTCTATTGGTGACCCAATGATGGGGTATAACGCTGGAATTCAATTTAGATACGTAACCGCAGCGGGAGTTGATACATTAGAACAATACATTGAAATTCCATTAGACAAACTACATCCCTTCTTTGACCCCCACGGAGGGTGTCTACTCCCTAACCAAATCGCCGCGGGTTTGAGGGTTGAAATTGATTTGGAGAGCCCGTTGACGGCCTTCACACAATCAACTGGATATGCTGACTTCGTGACAGGCTATACTATTCAAGATTGTTACTTTGACCTTGAGTCGTATAGTTTGATGGACTCAGCACAGGCAAGTCTCAATACTACGGCTTCTACAAAATCTTTAGAATATCTCTATACTGATATTTTTACGTCTCAGAACTCCCAGCCTTCCCTTAACTCTCAACTCAACATAGACATAAATAAATCAGTTGCCTTGGCTGACAGTGTAATTGGGTGTATTCAAGCCCAAGCAACTATTAATGTTGGAGCTAACGATTCATTCGGGACTTCATATTTAGACGGCTCGTGGTGGTATATGCTTGGCTCAAACCAGTATCCACTTCAGAAGGTTGAAGTTAATAAGTCGGCTTACGCACAGGCTTTGTTAACATTTGATAAATTCAGCCATCCCAACAACGATTCGGCTCTTAATTTTGGCACACCTACTACTGAAGGATTTCTTACAACATATGGTGTTTATTCTCAAAGTTTAGAGCGTGACACGAGTCTCGCTCTCAGTTCTTCGCCCGTCAATGCTTCCCGTAGTCTACGTTTTGAATTGACATTTAATACCCCACCTGCTTATCCTATATTGTTTACAATCTTTTTACAATACTTGTCCTCCTCGAGGTCTACGTTACTCAACTCGAGAGTTGATATCTAACGGTTCGGCACGAAATTTAAAATTGAATTTTATAAAATCAAAATTTTATAAAACAAAAATGCCAGACTATCAAAAAGGTAAAATATATATGCTAACGACTCAAAAGAATTGTAAGATATACATAGGCTCAACTACTAAAACATTAAGACATAGATTCGCAGACCATAAATGTAGGTATAACTTATGGGTGGGAGATAATAATAAAAAATCAACGACAGCCTTTGAATTACTTGAATACGACGACTGTAAAATTGAACTTATAGAAGACTATCCGTGTGAGTCGTTTAAACAACTTACAGAGAGGGAGGGGTATCACATAAAGTTAAATATAAACACTATAGTAAATAAACATATATTGACACGAACTAACCAAGAATGGAGAGAAGAGCATAAAGAAAATAAATTAGCCTATAACAAGGCTTACTATGTAGAGCATAAAGAGGCTATTCTAGAACAGCATAGAGGATATGTAGAGGCTAATAGGGAAGTTGTGTCAGCCAAGAGGAGAGAATATGTAGATGCTAATTATGAGACAGTCAGAAGTAAGGACAATGAAGCCAAACGGAAAAAATATTTGTGTAAGGCGTGTAACAAGGAAGTATCTGTAGGCAATAGAAGTAAGCATATAGTGACCCGAATCCATATGAGAAATGTGGAGATACAAGACGATATAGACGCTGACAATGAGACCTATATTCAGAATATCTGTTAATCAAAACTGAAATTATAATATCTTGTGATATTATAAATGACTAACGTATTCGGCTATGATTCAAACAATGTTTTTGACCAGAGCCTCAATACGGATGACAGTGTGAATTTTAACAAAGTAACAGTAGTGTCAGCCATTGTTGATAACCAACAAGTTGCGACCAAGTTATATGTAGACACTCACGGAGGAGGAGGAGGTAATATGACATTTGTAGGTGGAACACCAGCCACTAATTATCTTTATAAAGGATACACAGCAGATGGTCTAAATACGACTCGTGCTAACATTACCGATAACGGCGCTCTTGTAACTACAACACTGCCCTTCAAGTGTAGTTCTATAACAAAGAATGTTGACTCATCAAATTTTGAAATAGGCGACAGTCAATTAACTGTTGATGTCTTGGCAACCAACGGATTAACCGCAAATAAAGTTGCTATCAATGGAGGGACTAATGTTCAGTATCAAATGGCTGACGGGTCACTATTAGAACAGTCCGCTCAAAACGGCAATGCTAACTTTTACCTTTACAACAATATAAACGGTTTATCCACAGTTCCTCCTCCTCCAGCCAACGGCGATGTATCTTATAACGCAACAACTCTGGCTACAACAACTATAGTTTATATCAGCCATAGAACAAGAGACAGTGTAGACATTGATGTGTATCTTGCTCTCATTAATACCCTTGATGACCTATACATACAAGACCAGAATAATTCATTAAATTTTGCCAGATTTAACATAATATCACAACCAACTCTAATTTCAAGTAGTTATATTTCCATCCCAGTAGCACAGGTTCAATTCGGAGGAACAGGAAACACGGCATTCGGAATAAATCACGACATCCTCGTGTCATTCTTTTCTAATTCACAAGAGGTAAATACCCGTATAACTACTTTAGAAACCAAAACTCAAAACCAGACTGCCATACCGCTTATAACAACATTCAACAATACAGTAATAAGTCCTAATGTAAGAGTTCAGGCCATTAACTGTTTATCTGGTGACCCGTCAGATTCTATCTCTATCGGTATAGGTGACTACAGTGTAAAATTAGATGCCGTTAATGGTGTATTAGCAAATAGTTATTCTTTATACTCGGGGACTTCGTCACAGTTTTTGAAAGGTGATGGTGTGCCTGATACTAATGTGTATGCTCTCGCAAGTTCAGTAACAAGCGGACAGGGTATGCCAGTCAATTCTCTTTTCACGAATTCTATAGCATTGCCTACTGGTAATAGAGCATATTGGTTTACTGCCATTGCTCCATATAATACACTTATTAACGGTTTTAATATCTATGTAGATTCTGGTGGTGCCGACTTTTGTCATTTCGCTATTTACCGAGGTTACCTTAAGTCTGGCGCAGGGACGAATCCTGGAGCCAATATAACACTTCTGGGTCAGTCTGCTACCGCAACGACTTTAACAACTGGTATGCCATTTAATCGTGTTCCTGTCGTTGCGGTGGCTGGTCAAAATCTGAACTTTACTGCTGGTGAATATATGACAATTGCCTTTCATACTTCTGGTTCATCTAATGTATTTTTAGGGACAGCGGTAGGCACTCTTTTTGTTAAATTATTTTATACGACTATAGCGAACTATAATAACAGTTCATTTCCAGCAATTCTTACACAGACAGCCATATCGTCTGGGTTTACACAGAGACCGTGTTTTGATTTGTATTAATTTTTTCTTGCCTATGTATAAATGATTGGTGTCAGCATTGAGCCTATCGCCCCAATCTCATCGCCTCGGAATTCAAAAAATGAATGGAAGTCCTGTTGTCTAACTGTCAATACATCTGCCGTTAAATATTTTATTCAAATAGGGGTTCTATCCTCTCTGATTATCTTTAGTGCTACAATGCTCGTCGTAGATGATAGGTGCGAGTCACAAAGGAACTACTCAAGCCTGTTAATGGTTTGTCTTGGATGTTTTCTACCGACCCCAAAGATGGCTTAATTCTTAACTTCGTAATTTATTAAACACAACACAGGCTAATTTTCTT
>Ga0105097_10000795_pt1 | contig 14810 bp, 10 predicted proteins | sample PPLLak12cMay2015_FD_87035 | JGI IMG/M metagenome (GOLD analysis project Ga0105097, IMG submission 87035) | Freshwater sediment microbial communities from Prairie Pothole Lake near Jamestown, North Dakota, USA - PPLs Lake P7 Core (1) Depth... | ecosystem: Environmental > Aquatic > Freshwater >... | reverse complement strand
CGTGACGAGAGTGCTGGCCAATGTCGGGTGCTCTCGGTTGAAAGGCATTGCCACCGCCCAATGGTCGGCGTTCAGGTAGCCCAAGAGGACGCCGCCGGGAACGAGAGCGTCATGGAACACCACCTGACTGTCGTTCAACGGGTCGACTAGGGAAAGCTTGTCGTAGCTCGGACGCAGGATGAGCGATATGTTCTCGCGATCCGTAAAAGCAGCCAAGGAATAATACCGCACGGAATCGGGCAGCCTGTTTGACGAAAGCCACTTCAATCGCTCATGACGGCTCAGGCTATCGAAGGCCCGGCCTTTTCCGGGCGGGCATTTCCCCTCGAAAACCAGGTCTGCAAGCTTCTTCAGAACCACCGGTACGTCATCAGCAATCGGAGTACCGCTGATGACGCCCGCGAGAGTGACCACCGCAGCCGTGAGGCGGCTGAGCTCTGGGTAGCGGACCATGGCTTCCAGAACATCCGTCGCGCCCTTGGAGTAACCGATGAAGACGAGTTTCTCTTCGGGCGCCAACGAGATATCGGCAATGGCCTTTAGAATCTGGTCGGCGTTCTGAGCGCTTCCGCTCAGTCCGCCGACCATGATGAAATCGGTTTTAAACCCGAGCGACGCGACATGCGGCCGAGCGTCGGAAAACGGTTGGATGAAACCTGAAACACATTCTTCCGAGAGTCCGGGGATAATTGCAAACCGTAGGGGCAGCCGGGCTTCGCCGAGATAGACGGGTTTTCCTCCCGCGACCGGCTCGCCGGAGACCCGGTGCAGGGATTGGTCGCACGGTCGGTCATCCGGGGAACGTGATCCGTGGTCCTGCTGGATGGCGCAGAATATTTCTCTGAACCGCGCGCGTTCGTCGGATATGCCGGCGTAGCCAATTGGGAGCAGCACCGTTGGCGGGGTCTCACGATTGTATTTGAGCATGGGGGAAGGCGCACAACCGGCCCAGAGGAGCGAAAACCAAATCGATGTCAAGCCGACGGAAAGCACCCGGGGTAATATGCGACAAGACGACCCGTTCATCTCTGAAATGCCTCCCATGTTAAAAACCAGATGCGTATATTGCACCTTAATGGAAAATTCCTACATTAATGCGCCAAAAGCGGCAAGACTCAATTGAAGCGAGATATCGTCCCGCGTTGGCCAACACGGACTCCGGAAAGAGTGAATATTAATTTCTGTTATGCCAAGCTACTGCAGATTGCATGTATCCTGGTGATCGGAGCAGTATCATTGCTCGGCAGGGCGTCCGGAGCCATGATTACTACCGAAAGATCCATGAACCCCAACCTGCGGAAGAAGGAAGTTCCGGTTTTCACTTGGGCCAAGTTAGCCCCGCCCTATCTAGAGCACGCTTATTTCGAGGATCACGACCTGCAACCCTTTAAGGCCGATGCGGCATCCTTCCATTCAGCCAACGCGTGGTGGCTTGCGGAGGCCTCTACATTGGCCTATGCAGACGAAGCGTTTGCAGTCGAATGGTTCAAGAAAGCCGGCATGGATACTGTCAGGTTTTTCGACAAGAACTCCACGCAATGCTTCGTGGCCAGCAACCGGGAGTTCGCGGTGGTCGCCTTCAGGGGCAGCGAGGTCTGGAAGCGGAAGGGCAAGACCGATATACGCGTCGTGGCAGCGGATTTCATGACCAATGCGGACTTCTGGCTGACTGACTGGCCGAGGGGTGGAAAGGTCCATCGGGGATTCAAAAACGCGCTGGATGAAATTTGGGAAGAACTGTTTGCCTACCTCACGGAGCTGGAGCGCGATGGCCGCAAGATCTGGATGACGGGCCACAGCCTTGGGGCGGCCTTGGCGACGCTTGCCGCAGACCGGTACGGAGAGGTTCAAGGCGTCTACACATTCGGCTCACCCAGAGTGGGCAATCTACGGTTCAAGGAAAGTTACTCGAATCGAGCATACCGCTTGGTGAACGGAAGCGACATCGTTACAAAGATACCTCCGTCGGGCTTCTATATGCATGTGGGCGAGCTACGATTAATTGACCGTGAAGGGGGAATTTTTTCTCAGCCGGCTGACAAAATTTCCGAGCCACCTCCCGGCGGTATCAATGTCGGAAGGGCTGGCTCCTTCGAAACCAAGAATCAGGGCAAAGCTCCCGTATTAGTGCCGGATGCCGTTTTAGACCACGTGCCGTTACTGTATGCCATCCTTATCTGGAATCATCTTGTAGACGCCGACTGAGAGGACCATTCCATCCCCACCGTCGCTTCCACTCGGAAGAAATCGCGGTTGCGCCGGCGCTCTTCGGTGCCGCCCGGGCGCTTGTCCTCGGGTGTCATGTCAAAATCGTCCTTGGCTGCAATCGCAGCCCGGCAGGTCATGTACGCTTTGGCATTCGGATCCTGGATATCGTCCAATTGCTCGCCGACCGTGTTGGCAAATATCGCCTTTTTACGGTAGGACTCGATCGAGGTCGCCAGATTGTCGCGCGGCTGACTAATGAGCGCGGCGGCACAAGCCTTGACGGCACCGGCTTCGCAAAAGCTTGGAACAACGACCTCGACCATCTCCGGCACCCGACCTTCCAGGTCCGTGTAAGTGCCGATGATGACATCTAATGAGCCATCCTGGTAGTGGTGGGCATACTCGTACAAGGTCATTCGCGCAGCATCAGAGACGCCTTCGAAACTCTCGAAAACCCAGTCAAAAATAGTCCCACGCGACTCGCGCTGAGCTTTGACGATGGTTTGGTCGCGGCGGGATATTTTCTCTACGGGTACATCCACCTCGGCACACGCCTGTCGAACCCATGCGTTTCGAATTTCCTGGTCGCTTTGAGGTGGGGAATCGAGCATGGGCATCAGATCAGCAGCAACCTTGATCCGATTGGCCGAGGTGTCATATGCAAAGGAAATCCGCCGGTAAGCGATCGGCCAATCGGATAGCGAACTCACATTCAACTCGAGAAGGCTTCGGTTCCCGAGAGGGTGCATCGCCCACCAGCCCTCATGGGTGTGTGCGGAAAGGTAAACCAAGGGGTGGCCGACCCGTTTCATGACGTCGGCTATGCGGGATCGAGTCAGCGGATCGAGCTGGGCCCAACTGTGATGGCCGGCAAAAACGAGAAGTTCTCCGGAGCGGATCGCCTCATCGACATAGTTCCCGATGATTTTCGCCTGGCCGTCCAGAACGCGTCCGGTGTCTCCCGGGCTGCCGCCCGAGAGCATGTTAAGAACACCGACCAGCACGTTAAGCTGGCTGGTGTCAATGGCGATTATGGTTGTCCGTCGCGGCGCATTCTCCGCAGGCGGCAGGCGGAGCTTTTGGACGATGAATGAACTGGCATAGTCTCGGCCGAACACGAGATTGGCATCGACCTTCTCGACGAAACCTTCCATGTCCGGATTCACCCAGGATAGTTGGATGTCCTTGAGGTCTTTAATCCGCTGGGGCGACTTCAACCCGAAATGAGCATGAGGTCCTGCTGCCAGGAATTCGATGTATTTTTGGATGAACATGCGTTTGTTCATCGCAGGCCCCTTGCCGTCGGCATCGGGCGACACGTCATCGGATTCGGAGCCCGGACGGCAGCCGCGCTGCCATTCGAGCACATCCCCTTTCAAGTAATCGGTAACCAGGTCATGATTGAATATTCCGAAAAGCAGTCCGTCGTGGTTGCCGGGCAGGATGACCTTCTCCTGTTGGCCGGATTCGAAAATCTTGCGCATCCGCAGCCACTCCGATTTGCAGGACATATCCACCACGTCGCCGAGATGCAGAAGCGGAATGTCGGGATGATTGTGGATTACCCACTCCAGAAGCCGCCGCCCGAAAAGTGGCTGCTCCGGAGGCCGTTGGGCAACCTCGACATAAGTGTCTACGGCTCCATCTTCCTGGTGCAGCGGGAATCCGGTGGCCTCGTGTTCTTGGGTGTCTCCGACGGCAATGATAGGACGGGTCAGGGGGATATACTGGCCGGGAAGGTCAACGGTAATCCGCTCCGGTCGTGTCGCACAACCGAGGACTGTTAAAAGGAAGAAACAACTGATCAATGATAGCTTTAATCCAAGTTTCATATTCGGTTTTGGCCTCAAAGAATGCTTTCAGTTTTTTTAAACCCCGGATCGAAATTGCCACATCGTTTTTCAGGGTCATACCCTTGCATAAAAGCGTCTTGGAGAATGGAGATTTTTGTATGTGACTATAATGCCGACGAGGGAGTTATCAATACGGCCACATTTTTTCTTCCCCCCGAGGTTATGGACATAAAAGGTTGAATGATTATCCTCGCAAACAGGAGAAAGTCGAGTACCACCCCAAGTAACATAAAATCACCATCCGTCGGTCGAAATTGATCCCTGACGCCAAGTGACAGTACATTTAGGAGCATCTGGATGAAAAGGCATTTATGGGCTCTTTTGATAACGCTCGTTGCGGCTTCATTCGCCCAGGCCCAAACCCTGCAGCTAAAGCTTGCGCACTATGCGGCAGAGAGCCACCCGGGAAGTCTTGCGAGCCGGATGTTTTCTGAAGGAGTCGAAAAACGTACCCAAGGCAGAATCAAGATCGCTCTTTACCCCGACAACACGATGGGGTCGCCGCCCGCTGTGTTGGAAAAGACCATTCAAGGTTCTGTCGACATGGCCTTGCCGACCCAGGGTCAGCTCGGTTTGCACATAAAAAAGTTCAACTGCGTGATGCTGCCGTTTATATTCGAAAGCTTTGCGCAGGCGGACAAGGTGCTCGACGGCCCCTTTACTGCCTGGGCCGCCCCGGATCTTGAAAGGATAGGGCTTGTCTTCCTTGCGAACTGGGAGTGGGGTTTCCGCAACTTGACCAACAGCAAAAGGCCCGTGATCACACCCGGCGATGTGCGCGGCCTGGTGGTGCGGACTCCGCCTGAACTTTCCATCCGGGTAGCCATGGAGGCGTTGGGGGCCGTGGTCGCAACGGTCGATTTCAACGACCTGCAGAAAGCCCTGCGAGAGGGCGTGATCGACGCCGAGGAAAACCCCATCGCAGTGATTTATGCGAATAGGATCTTCGACATCCACCAACACGTGGCAATGACCGGGCACACCTATAACTCAATGGTTCACGTGATCAACAAAGAGGTCTGGGGTAAACTCACCCCGGAGCAGCAGAACATCCTACGGGAAGAAAGCGTTGCCGCCGGCACGTGGATGCGCAAGGCCCTGCGGAACGCTGAGACCGAGCAGATTGAACGGATGAGGCAGGCAGGGGTCCGGGTGACCTATCCGGACCGGGCGAGCTTCAAGGCCCTGATGGGTTCGGCCTATAACCGGATGAAGGCTGCAGCCGGCGAGGAGAACATCAAGGAGTTTTCCAAGATGGCGGAATCGGCGAAGTGAACGGCGACGGTACATTTGCTCGGGCCGGCTGCCTGCCCTTGTTTTTCGACAAAGGTCAAAGGCGGTAGAGCTTTCAATGAACGCATATCAGCAGGTTATAATCTCTGCTGCGTTTGGTGCGCTACTACTTGGGTGTGTGCACAAGAACTCCGTGCCACCTGCCGGCGGTTATCCGTTGCCGAAACCCTCAATGCCGCCGCTGGGGGCCCTCAGTGAGAACAACCGGCCGGCCCCCGTCTTTGGTCCGCTGCAGGAATTCGCCGGAAGCAAAAACGGTGAGGGCGGCCGATGGCGCGTTTTCGACGCCCACGGTCCGGATTCAAATCAGATCGCATTGTTGAGGAACGGCGACGAGTCGTTCGCGGTGCGTGTGCAGCTGCTTGAAGAGGCTAAAATATCCATCCGGATTCAGGCCTTGATATTTTCAGGCGACGAATCAGGGCTGCATATCGCCGAAATCCTGAAAAAGAAAAAAGCCGAGGGGCTCGATGTCCGCGTGATCGTGGACGCCGCCGCGAATCTCGGCTGGCAGACCCAGTGGATGTATTTCGACCTCAAACAGCACGGGATAGAAGTCCAAGGCTACGAGTCCCTCTACCTAGAATGGATCAACGAGGTGCCGATCCCCTTTCTCTCACCCGCTAAAGATCCCGAGGCGCCGAACCACCGCTATCACGAGAAAATGTGGATCATTGACGGGGAAACCGACCGGAGAGCGGCCGTCGTCGGCGGGCTGAACATCGCCAACGAGTATTTTCGGGTGGATCCCACGGACCCCGGCCGCTTCTGGCGGGACCAGGACGTCATCGTCAAGGGCAGCATCGTCGCCGACATGGTCGCGGCCTTCGACCGCAATTTTGAACACTTCCTTGCCATAAAAGAGAGCCGGGGAATCCTTGACACCGATATCTACTGGCAAGCAACAAGGGGATTTCTGGATAAATTCGGAAAACTGACCGTGTCCTACACGACCCGGGCCGACCTGGTGGAACGAGTGAAAAGCATGGTTCGGGTGAGACCTGATTTGAATTATGTAAATGCCCGCACCCGGTTCTTCCACAACCGCCCACGGATAGGGGAGTCCTACATCCAGCAGGCCTATCGGAAATTGATCGACCATGCCGAACGCGAGATTATCATCTGCAACGCCTATTTGATCCCGTCGACCGACCTGATCGATGCGATACGAAATGCCGTCACGCGCGGCGTCCGCGTGATCGTTCTTACCAACAGCCCTGAGACCAACGATTTGCCTGAGCTGACCATGGTCGGGCGCAGCTACTACAAGGAGATCTTGACTGTCAACGAGGATCTATCGGCAAAGAAAAGCGGCGGCAGTGTCCAGATCTGGGAATGGTGCGGTCAGCGATACGATCAAGCGCATCAAACCGAAGGCACCATTCACGCCAAGTATGCCGTGTTCGACCGGCGCTATGCGCTTGTCGGATCCTATAACTTGGACCCCAGGAGCGAGAAACTCAACAGCGAAACGGCCGTGGTCTTCGAAAGCGATAATCTGTCCGCCGGACTGGCGCAAATTTTCTATGAAAATGATCTGGCATTCAGCCGTCGCGTCACTCCGGAAAAGGCGAATGAGTTCAAAGAGCCCACGGATGTGCTTTATCGACTCAGAAAAGAATTCGGCGGCCTATTTGAGCCGCTGCTCTAATTGGAGGCCCAGATGAATGCAAAAAGTTTTCTCGCTGCAGTAGCCGTTCTTTCCTTTTTGGTCATCGGTTCTCCTGTTTTTGCAAAGGACGAGATCCGCAAAGAAAGGGTCCAGTTCAAGAAAGGCTCGGTGGAAGCCACCATCAAAAGCCGGATAAAGGGCTATGAGGCCGTTGACTACCTGCTCGGTGCCAAGGCCGGCCAGACGATGAGAGTTGATCTGAAGACCAGCAATAGCGCCAACTACTTCAATGTCCTGCCACCTGGGTCGAATGCCGCGATCGCCATGGGTGAAATCCTTGGCAACAAGTGGACGGGAACTCTGCCCGTTGACGGTGACTACACGGTTCGTGTCTACCTTATGCGCAGCGCTGCCCGCCGTAATGAAACAGCGAATTTCACCCTTACGGTTGGCATCACTGGTCGTGCGGATGCCAAAGTGGCGGGAACTCCATATCATGCAACTGGCAACGTGCCCTGCTCGGTCGGAACGGACCCGAAAGGTTCGGCACAATGTTCATTCGGCGTCATCCGAAGCGCGCCCGGACAAGCTGAGGTCTACCTTGCATCACCCGGATTTGACGTTACCTTGCACAAGGACAAGTTGCGGGTCCTCAAATTCGCCGGCAACAAGGTGACCAGCAATGATCCTAAGGAAAAGGTAACTTTCGAGAAGGAGAATGACGAGTGGTCGATCAACGTCAATGATTTCTATTATTACGTCATACCCGCTGCGGTGATCGACGGCGGCTGATAAGTTGTCAACTTCATCCGCATCGGCATCAAATGCTTTGAATTCCCGGATGCTGCCGTTTCTGGGGGATGATATCAAATTTTTCAGCAAGTCATCATGGAGTTCCTCGCGTCACTTTTTGTAGGGGGACCGCAAAACATCTTGGCCGTGGCCGTCGCATTTTTTTGCGGTATACCTCGCGCTGCAGTTCACAGCGATAGCCGTTGCGTCTCATCCCCGATCGCTGCTCATCGCATCCTTTGTTTGGGCTCTTTATGCAGCATGAAAGTGGGTGGTTCAGGTAAAGATACCCGAAGCGAACATCAGGGTCGACCTGCTCGGGATATGGCCGGTGCTGGCAATTATCCCGGCGTGGGCATTGTTCCGCGTTTTTCGATAGGTGCACTTCATCGTTCGGCCCATGGATGGAACCGCCATATGGACCGGTAGCCGTATGGGACACTGAAGCGCAGACGCTGATCTCAAACTTTTGGATAATATCTCTGCGATCTCGAGCCTCCAAAACGCTGTGCTTGCAAGTGCTTCCTTCTTGGCCTTCTACCCTGCGGCAGGTAATATTCATGTAAATGACAACTATGCTCAAGGAGGGATATCGGCGATTAATAGAATCTTCGGGGGATTTTTAAGTTTTTGATGGTGTTCATCAGGTAATCGCAAACAAGGGGCACCATAGAAAAGTGTGGATATCATCCTGGCAAGAGAAACCTGTATAGATTGTCCCTCTGAGATATATCCAACGAAAATAGATCACCCCAGTTCAGTTGGTACTGACAGCTTTATGTTTTGGGGATTATTCGTTCCTCTGGCAAGTAATATCCCAACGAAATCGCCACTACGTGATCGTTGCCAGGAAGTGGGCAGGAGACAGACAATCTCAGATGCCTTGCTCCTCAATTCGCGAATTCCGATCACCGGTCTTCCCACATCAATTTTGGCACGACGCATTCTCTTGGTACGTGGCACAGTCGCTGCTTGCATTGTCGTCACCTCTCTATAAAACGAGACCACATTACCGGATGTTCTATCAAGGGAATCAGCCGTTGTTTTATACTGCGTTTGGTAGTACATGTAAGAATACAATGAGGAGGTACTCTATGGGTAAGCTATTAAATATCATTCCGGTGAGCGATTTGAGACAGGATGCCGCCAACATCATTAAACAGTTAAAAAAAAGCAAAGAGCCACTGATCATTACCCAAAGAGGCCGGGCAGTAGCGGTGATGACCGGTGTTGAGATGTATGAAAAATCCGAACATGAAAAAGAGCTCCTGCGCCTTTTGGCCAGGGGAGATAGGGAAATAGAAATTGGTGATGGAATTGACTTGGATACCGTTCTTACCGAAGCCGATTCACTCTTGGCCCGGGAGCCTTCGTGAAGGTCCGATTTACCCCTTCAGCCCGAAACCAGTTTCTTTCTGCCCTTTCATATATCCGCCGGGATAAACCTTCGGCGGCGACCGGTTTTCGAAATCGAACCGAAAAATATTGTGAAGGCTTGAGAACTTTCCTGAATCCGGAAGAATCATACCTGAGTTTCCAGACCTTCCCTACCGAGAGGTAATCATCTCGCCATATCGGTTTTTTTATAAAATCAAGGCCGACGTCGTTTGGGTTGTTGCCGTGTGGCATGGTACCCAGCTTCCAAAGGAACCAGCGAGCCGAGCGGGCCAACATTGGTAATATATTGATATCAGGAGACGGGACATGCACGGCTGGTGCGGAAAAATTATAAGAGTGGATCTGAGCCGGGGGCGGATTACCTATGAGCCGCTCGACCCGCAGGTTGCGCGGAGTTACATCGGCGGGCGGGGACTCGGCATCTATTACCTGCGCCGGGAAGTCGACCCGGCCTGCGATGCCCTCGGACCGCAAAACAAGATCATCATGGCGACCGGGCCGCTGACCGGCACGGCCGCTCCCACCGGCGCCCGCTACGTGGTGACCACCAAGTCGCCCCTGACCGGGGCCATCACCTGCTCCAACTCCGGCGGGAATTTCCCGGCCGAGCTGAAGAAAAGCGGCCATGACGCCGTCATCTTCGAAGGCGGTTCCGCCCGGCCGGTGTACCTCTGGATCGACGGCGAACGCGCCGAGCTGCGGCCGGCAGACCATCTCTGGGGCAAGACCACGCACCAAACCGACGATGCCCTGCGCAGCGAAACCCATGCAAAGGCCAAAACGGCCGTGATCGGCCCAGCCGGCGAGAACCGCGTCCTTTTCGCCGCCATCATGAACGACCGGGATCGCGCCGCCGGCCGCGCCGGTGTGGGCGCGGTCATGGGCGCCAAGAACCTCAAGGCCGTGGCGGTGCGCGGCCAGGGGGAGGTCGCGCTCGCCGACCCGGCCGCCTTTAAAGCCGTCAACACGAAATACCGCGAGGCCTTCAAGATCAAGACCCAGGATACCCCTCCAGCCCTGCGTACCCATGGCACCGCCATCACGGTGGTCGGCACCCAGAGCCATGGCGTCTTCCCTACCCGCAACTTCCAGCAGGGGACCTTCGAGGGCTGGGAGTCCATCTACGGTGAAACGCTCACTCAAAAATACCTGGTGCGCGCCAAACCCTGCTTCAGCTGCCCGATCGCCTGCGGCCGGGTCACCCGCATCCCCGACGGCCCTTACCAGGGCGAAGGCGAGGGTCCGGAGTACGAAACCGTCTATGCCCTCGGGTCGGATTGCGGGGTGGACGATCTGGCCGCCCTCACCAAGGCGAACTACGAGTGCAATGAGCTGGGGCTGGACACCATCAGCATGGGCTCGACCATCGCCTGCGCGATGGAGCTTTTCGAAAAAGGGCACCTGAAGGAATCCGAGGTGGGAATGCCCATCCGCTGGGGCGACGGCGATGCCCTGGTCCGGCTGACCCGGATGACCGCCCGGCGGGAGGGCTTCGGCGGCCTGCTGGCTGCGGGCAGCCTGCGGCTGGCGACCCGCTGCGGGCACCCGGAGCTGGCCATGGTCGCCAAGGGACTGGATTTCGCCGGTTACGACCCGCGCGGCGAGCAGGGCATGGGCCTGGCCTATGCCACGTCTCCCATCGGCGGCTCCCACATGCGCGGAGACCCCGCCTACTTCGAGCTCCTGGGCGTGCCCGTCGCAGCCGATCCGCACACCTGGAAGGACAAACCACCGCTGGTGGCCAAGTGGCAGGATCTCTTCTGCGTGATCGACGCGGCCGGACTGTGCGTGTTCTTCAGCGTGCGCTACCTGGTAGAGCAAGACCTGATGGTGAAGCCGGTCGGGATCACCGAACTGCTCAACGCCGCCACCGGTGCCGGGTATACACCCGAGGAGCTGGAACTCATCGGCGAGCGCATCTTCAACGCCGAGCGGCTTTACCTGCAAGCAGAGGGCTTCACGCGCAAAGACGACAGCCTGCCCCCGCGCATCACCCGCGAACCCATGCCGGTCGGCCCGGCCCAAGGGATGGTCTGCCGGCTGGAGGAGATGCTGGCGCCCTACTACGCCCTGCGGGGCTGGGATCCGGAGGGCCGGCCGTCAGATGCCAAACTGAAGCAACTGGGGCTGCGCTAGCCGCGGAAGGGTCGGGAATGAAAATAAGCGTCCAGACCTTCGCCAACCTGCGCGACTACGCGCCGGCCGGCGCCGGGAAGTTCAAGCTCGACCTGGCCGACGAAGCCACCGTCGCCGATCTCTTGGCCGCGCTGCGGATCCCGGCAGCCGTCGAGGCGGTCCTGCTGGTCAACGGCCGCAGGGCGCATCCCGGCACGCGGTTGAACAGCGGCGATGAAGTGACGCTTTTTCCCCCCATGGAAGGCGGTTGATTTCGTTTGATCAGCAGATTTTTAAGACCGCCGAATTTATTTGATCTTTTGAAACCGAAGGATATATATTATCAACTGAATGCGACTCATCCTCCGCTCTGTCAGACCTGATGCGGGCTCTCCTCCCCTGCAGCGGCTCTAACTGCCTTTCTCCATCTGCCCGTGTCTTCGGCATCGCACCACTTGCCTGCTGGTTGGCGCCAATCTTCTTTCTGTGCGCATGGAAGACGACAACTTCGCCAATGGAATGTGTCTATGAAAACCGTTCCGTCTCATTTGAGATCCTTGACCGTTTCTCCCGACGCCGTGCTCAAACGAATCAAGCCGGGGATGAGCATTTTTTTGAGCACGGGAGTGGCGGAACCGCGCACCATGGTTCGCCACATCATGCGTTCGCGGGAGAAGAATTTGGAAGATCTTGAATTGATCCAGCTGGTCAGCTTCGGCGATGCGATTTCAATAGAAGCGCTCAAGTCCCAGAACTTCCGCTTGAAAACCTTTTTCTCGGGGTGGGCGGCGGACCGCGCGATTGAAAACGGCCAGGTCGATCTGGTACCCAGCCGCTTTCAGAAAATCGCCGAATTGATGTCATCCGGTCAAATTCCCCTGGACATGGCGATCGTTCAAATCACCCCTCCGAACGAAGCCGGTTATTGCAGCCTGGGAGTGGCCGTGGATGTCGCCTGGGAAGCCATGGAAAAGGCATCCATAACGGTCGGGGAGGTCAATCCGAAGATTCCGCGAACCTTCGGCGACACATTCATTCCGGCCTCCGAATTCGACTACTTGGTCTGGGCGGAAGACGAACCCTTGTATTTCGAACGCTGGGCCGTCGATGAAGCCCTGGATCGCGTGGCGCAGAATGCCGCCGCTTTGATCGACGATGGAAGCTGTCTTGCCTTTTCCATTGGACCGCTCTACGAGGCCTTGGGGCGGCATCTGAAAGCCAAAAAACACCTGGGCATCCATTCGCCCTTCTTCACGGATCCGTTAATGGAGCTGATCCAATCCGGGGCCGTCACCAACCGCCGCAAGGAAAGCTATCGTGGAAAGTCCCTCACGTCTTACGCCTTCGGCACGCCAGAGCTTTTTGCGTGGCTCGATCATAATCCGCTGGTCGAGTTCCAGCGCATCGACAAGGTTTTCAACCCGCTGATCATCGGACGCAACCGCCGGTTCGTAACCGTCATCGCGGCCCGACGGATCGACTTGTACGGCCGCGTCGGGCTGCACGTCGGCAAAGGCATTGTGGCGACCGGGCCTTCCGAGATCATTGATTTTTTCGCCGGCTCAGCCCTCTCTGAAGGCGGGCGTTCCATCTTTGCGCTGACCAGCCGCGACCTCAAGGGCCGGTCCAACATCCTGCCCACCATTGCCGATTGGCCCAACCGGTTCGGAATGTTCGAAGCCGTGAGCACGGTCGTCACGGAGCAGGGCGTGGCCTATCTGGAAGGCCGCACCGTGCGGGAACGGGCGCAGGCGTTGATCGAGATTGCGCATCCCGACGACCGGGCCTGGCTGGTGCGGGAGGCCAAAGCCCGCAACATCCTCTACCCCGATCAAATCTTCCTGGAAGGCAGCGCCCGGCTCTATCCTCTGGACATCAGCGCCACGCATACTTTCAGGGATAACCTGACGGTCCGCTTTCGGCCCATCAAACCGTCCGATGAAGAGGGCATGCGTCACCTGTTCTATCGGTTTTCGGACGAAACCCACTATTCGCGCTACTTTCATTCGGTGCGCAGCATGCCCCACGCCAAGATGCAGGAATATGTGAACGTGGACTGGAGCCGGGACATGTCCATCGTCGGGCTGGTGGGCGAAGAAGGCAAGGGCCGCATCATCGCCGAAGGCCGCTACTTGCGAACCCCCGGCAGCTCTTTCGCCGAACTGGTCTTTGTGGTGGATGAACCCTATCATGGCCGAGGCATCGCCACTCACCTGTATGCCATGCTCATCCGTTTGGCGAGGGAAAGAGGCCTTAAGGGATTTACGGCCGATGTACTCTTCAACAATCTGGCGATGATGAACGTGTTTCACAAGGGCGAGCTGCCCGTGCAGGCCCACCTCGAAAGCGGGGTGTACCATCTGACCATCCCTTTTGAATCGATGGGGAAGGAGGCAAAGCGATGCTGATCGATCAGGCCGATCTCTTGTGGGAGATGGACAAGTTGTTTGTGAGGGAATTCATGGGGATCACCACCGCAGTGAACTTTGAGAAGGGAGAGGTGGTTTTCCGGGAGGGCGACCCAGCCGATTATTTCTATACGTTTGTCGAGGGAAAGGTCCGGTTATCCGTCGGCGACCCGCCCCGGGAGGTCTACACGATCGACCAGGCCGGGGAAGCCTTCGGATGGTCGAGCCTGGTGGATCGCAACTATTATTCGGCTGCTGCAGAATGCATCGAGCCGACGCGCTGCTCGAAGCTGGAAGGGAGAAAGCTTGAAGCTCTTCTGAAAAACCATCCCGAAAGCGGTTTGGTTTTTTACAAGAAATTGGCCGGAATTCTGGGCCACCGGCTGGTTCAATACTATCAGCTCACGTTTCCAATCGAACGATAAATACAGAAGGTCCTCGCCCGATGCCGTCGTGCAAGGACCGATCGCTCTTATTTCAAATGCATGATCCGCCGCGCCTCGTCCGGAGTAGCCACCGGACGGCCGAACTCGGCGGCCAGCTTTACCATCCGCTCGACAAAGCGCTCGTTCGGAGCGAGTTCTCCCTTGCGGAAATAGATGTTGTCTTCCAGGCCGATGCGCACGTGCCCGCCCATCAGGATCGCGTGGACGTTCACGACCAGCTGGGCCGGCCCGATGCCGGCCACGGTCCAGGTGGCCTCGGCCGGGATGCTGTTCTTGAGATGCACCAGATTTTCGATGGTGGCGGGGATGGCTCCTTTGAGGCCCATGACGAAATCGAAATGCAGCGGGGTTTCGGCCAGGCCTTTCTCCGCCAGTTCCACCGCGTTGCGGATCATGCTGACATCGAAAATCTCCATCTCCGGTTTGATGCCGTGGGTCTGCATGTCTCTTGCCAGGCGTTCGATGAGTTCGGGGCTGTTGGCGTAAACCGAGTCCGGAAAGTTGACGGAGCCGGTCGTCAGGCTGGCCATCTCCGGCTTGAGCGCAAGCCGATCGCTCCGCTGCTCATAGGCCATGCCGGCCCGGCCGCCGGTTGAAATCTGGATGATGAGATGGGTGCGCGCCTTAAGCCCTTCGTAGATTTCTTTGAAAATCTGGAAGTCCGTGGAGGGAGACTCGTCCTGCG
>Ga0105097_10000794_pt1 | contig 14822 bp, 12 predicted proteins | sample PPLLak12cMay2015_FD_87035 | JGI IMG/M metagenome (GOLD analysis project Ga0105097, IMG submission 87035) | Freshwater sediment microbial communities from Prairie Pothole Lake near Jamestown, North Dakota, USA - PPLs Lake P7 Core (1) Depth... | ecosystem: Environmental > Aquatic > Freshwater >... | reverse complement strand
TGACGGGAATGGAAAAGGTCGTCGGGCATAATTCGAGCATGGTTGTTCGTGCGAGTAACGGCGGAGTTGTAACGGCTGTTGATGCAAAGAAGATTGTGATTAATCAGACCGATGAGTATGACCTCGAAAAGTACTTCGGTTTGAACGAGAGGACCTGTTTGAACCAAAAGCCGATCGTGAAGCTGGGCGAGAAGGTGAAGAAAGGACAGGTCATAGCGGACGGCGGCGGAACCTGCCAGGGCGTCCTGAGCCTGGGGAAAAATGTTCTTGCGGGCTTTGTTTCGTTCGACGGTTTTAATTTCGAGGACGCGATTGTTGTCAGCGAAAGACTTGTTAAGAACGATAATTTTACCAGTATTCATATCGATGAATTCACATCCGAGATTCGCGAGACGCGGCTTGGGAAAGAAGAGTTCACTCGCGATATACCGAATGTGAGCGAAAAGGCGCTGAGGAACCTCGATGAGCACGGAGTAATCAGGGAAGGCACGAGGGTTTGTCCGGGCGATATTCTTGTCGGAAAGGTCGTGCCCAAGAGCAAGACCGAGCTTACACCGGAAGAAAAACTTTTGCATGCCATATTCGGCAGGGCGGGCGAGGACGTTAAGAATGACTCGCTTGAGCTTCCGAGCGGATATGAGGGTGTTGTAATAAAGACAGAAAGATTTGTCAGACGCGGCTACGGCGGCGATGACGAAAAGAAGCTGCTGAAGGCGCAGATACAGCAGACAGAGAAGGAAATGATTGGCAAGGCCTGCAATATATTCAGGCAGATGATTACAGCAATCAACGAAAAGTTCGATGTTAAGATTGTTGACCCGTCAACGCGCCAGAAAGTCGGAGCAAGCGAGGGCAACGATGTTATTTACGAGCAGATACAGAACTTCAATATCAAGTGGATTAAGCCGGCAACAGACAGGGAAGAGATTGAGAAGCTGATAAGCAGGTTCTGGGTGAAAATAGATGATGTGCAGAAGGAAAAAGAGCAGAGGATTAAGAATTTAAAACACGGTGACGAGCTGCCGAGCGGCGTTCTTGAAATGGTGAAGATATATGTTGCCTGCAAGAGGACACTTTCGATAGGCGATAAAATGGCAGGCCGTCACGGCAACAAGGGCGTAATTGCAAAGATAATGCCGGAAGAAGATATGCCATTTCTTGCTGACGGCACTCCGCTGGATATACTGCTTAATCCTCTTGGCGTGCCGAGCAGAATGAACGTCGGCCAGATACTCGAAACGCACCTCGGCTGGGTCGCTAAAGTCCTTGGCTTCCAGGCTGTTGTCCCAGTCTTTGACAGTGCTTCCGAAGATGATATAAGGAAGATTACCGAAGAGGCCAATCAGGTTATGAAAAATAATGCTGTTTCTCTCGATGAAAAGGAACAAACGCCTCCGCCGGACGGGCTTTTTGTAAATGTTCCCAAGAGCCTCAAGACACAGCTGTATGATGGGAGAACTGGCGAGGCTTTCGACCAGCAGGCAACAATAGGGTATATCTATATGATGAAGCTGCATCATCTGGTTGATGATAAGATTCATGCAAGGGCAACAGGGCCATACAGCCTTATTACTCAGCAGCCTCTCGGCGGAAAGGCCAGGACGGGCGGACAGAGGTTCGGCGAAATGGAAGTCTGGGCACTCGAAGGTTACGGGGCGGCTTATACGCTGCAGGAAATGCTTACCGTAAAAAGCGATGATGTCGAAGGGCGCACCAAGATTTATGAGTCTATGGTGAAAGGTCAAAACAGGCTCGAGGCGGGGACGCCGCTATCTTTCGATGTGTTGTGCAATGAAATACGGGGCCTTGCGCTGAATATTCAACTTGAAAAGAAGAAGCTGGGCGCAGCTTCTTTGTAATATAAGGTAATTTAACTCTTTAAAACATAAAAGGAGTTGCAAGTAATATGATAACGAACATTTACGACCGGATTAACGATTACGGGTCAGTAAAAATTTCATTGGCAAGCCCGAATACGATTCGAAGCTGGTCCTTCGGGGAGGTAAGGAAGCCTGAGACGATTAATTATCGAACCTACAAGCCGGACAAGGACGGATTGTTCTGCGAGCGAATATTCGGGCCCGAGAGGGACTGGGAATGTGCGTGCGGGAAATACAAGGGCACGAAGTTCAAAGGGATTATATGCGACAGGTGCGGTGTGAAGGTGACGCACAGCCGCGTTCGCCGCAAGAGGATGGGACATATTAATCTGGCAGCTCCTGTGGTCCATATATGGTTCTTCAAGGCAATTCCGAACCATCTTGGGACACTTCTGGATATGAAGGCTTCGGATTTGGAAAAGATAATTTACTTCCAGGATTATGTTGTTGTCGATAGCGGCGACAGCCCGCTTCAGGCAGGGCAATTGCTGACTGAGGAAGAATTTCAGGAAGCATCCAAAAAGTATGGATCGCCGCCGGCAGGTTTCAAGGCCTCTATGGGTGCGGAGGCGATAAGGATTTTACTGACAAACCTCGATTTGGATAAATTAAGCGGCCAGTTGAGGGCAGAGCTGATACAGACATCAAGCAAGCAGAAGATAAAGGATATTTCAAAACGATTGAAAACGGTCGATGCCATAAGAAGCAGCGGTAACAAGGCGACGTGGATAGTCCTCGATGTTGTGCCTGTAATTCCGCCGGACCTTCGGCCGCTTGTTTTGCTTGAGAGCGTCAATTTCGCGACAAGCGACCTCAACGACCGTTACAGGAGGATTATCAACAGGAACAGCAGGCTTAAAAAACTTATTGACCTTAATGCGCCGGAAGTAATTATCCGCAATGAGAAGCGAATGCTTCAGCAGGCGGTCGATGCCTTGTTCGATAACGGCCGATGCAGAAGGCCGGTTCTCGGCAGCAACAACAGGCCGTTAAAGAGTCTGGCTGATATGATTAAGGGAAAACAGGGACGCTTCCGTGAAAACCTGCTTGGCAAGCGAGTGGATTATTCGGGCAGGTCGGTTATCGTAGTCGGGCCGACGCTGAAACTTCATCAGTGCGGACTGCCGAAAAGGATAGCACTCGAGCTTTATCAACCGTTTATCATCAGGAAGCTCAAACAGCACGGGCTTGCTGATACAATCAAGAGCGCAAAGAGAATGATTGAGCGTCAGGATGAGCAGATTTGGGACATTCTCGAAGAGGTCATTCACCAGCATCCTGTTCTGCTTAACAGAGCCCCTACACTTCACAGAATGGGTATTCAGGCATTCGAGCCTATTCTTGTGGAGGGTAATGCTATTATGCTTCACCCGCTGGCGTGCAAGGGATTTAATGCCGACTTCGACGGCGACCAGATGGCAGTGCATCTTCCGCTGAGTGTCGAGGCACAGGCTGAGGCGCATACCCTGATGATGACGACAACAAATATTTTCTCACCATCAAACGGCGCTCCTATGGTTGGTCCATCACAGGATATGGTTATGGGCAACTATTATTTGACGTACGCCAGCTCCAGCACTCAGGAAAAAGGCGCCGGGATGCTTTTCAGGGACACTTTTGAGGCGATTCTCGCAGCAGAAGAAAAGAAAATTTCGCTGCATGCAAAGATAAAGGTCCGGATAACAAAAATAGAAATAAGCGATGACGGGCCGATTGAGAATGTAATAGATGTTAAAAATAAACAGGCGCTTACCATTCCCGCTCATGTGATTGAAACTACGGCAGGCAGATGCATATTCAACGATATGCTTCCGAAGGAAATGCCTTTTTACAATCTGAATCCGGCGATGTCGGGCAAGAGACTGAGCAGGGTCATAAGCGACTGCTTCAAGGTTGCGGGAGCAGCAAAGACCGTTGACCTTCTTGACAAAATTAAGGAGCTCGGTTTTAAATATGCAACACTTGCGGGTTTGAGTTTCGGCCTGACGGACCTTAAGATTCCGCCCAAGAAGCCGCATATTATCGAGCAGACCGAGGAGAAGGTAAGAAAGATTCATAAAAATTACGAGAACGGAGTGCTAACCGAGGGCGAAAGATACAACCAGGTCATCGATGCATGGACACATGCAAGGGTCGCTGTAACAAGTGAGATGATGCGCGGCTTAAAAGAGGACAAGAAAGATGACGGCTCGCCTTACCTTAACCCGATATTTCTTATGTCGGATTCGGGTGCAAGAGGCAGCGTTGACCAGATTCAGCAGCTTGCGGGGATGCGGTCATTGATTGCAAAGCCCAGCGGTGAAATTATCGAGACACCGATTAAGTCTAATTTCCGCGAGGGAATGACGGTCCTTGAATATTTCAGCTCGACCCACGGAGCACGAAAGGGCTTGGCTGATACGGCATTAAAAACAGCTAATTCGGGTTATCTTACTCGAAAATTAATCGATGTCGCTCAGAATGTGATAATTGCCGACCGCGACTGCGGGACACTGCAGGGAATTACCAAGTCTGTTATAAGCAGCGGCGAGGAAGTCACTGTGCACCTCAGCGACCTTATTATCGGCAGGACCGCAAGGGACAATATCCGCAACCCAATTACCGATGAGATGATTGTTCGTGAAAACGAGGTCATTACGCCTCAGATAGCTTCAAAGATAGAAGAGCTCGGCATCGATGCGGTGAGGGTCAGAAGCCCGCTGACCTGCGACAGCACTTACGGTGTTTGTGCAAAGTGTCACGGATGGGACCTCAGCACAGGCTATTTGGTTGAAGAGGGTACTGCTGTCGGAATTATTGCGGCGCAATCTATAGGCGAACCCGGCACGCAGCTTACCCTTCGAACATTTCATACCGGCGGTGTTGCATCGAGAGCGATTCTCGAAAGAGAGCAGAGGGCCACCCAGGCAGGAAAAGTTCGGTATCGAAATATGACCGTCGTTCCTGTCAGACAGGCTGACGGTTCTGAAAAATCTGTAGTACTGAAGCGTAATGGTGAAATAGCTCTGCTTGATGATAAAGACAGAGAGCTCGATAAATTCAAGGTACCATACGGCGCTATTGTTGAGACGCCTGACGGTGCAAAGGTAGAGGCAGGCCAGATGCTCTTTAACTGGGACCCACACAGGACGCCGATTCTTGCGGAAGTCGCCGGCAAGATTGCTTTTGTTGATATTGTCGATGGCGAGACGATACGAATCGAAGAGGAGCGCAAGGGTCAGCAGGGCCGTCCGGTCGTAATTGAGCACAAAGGCGATAAGCACCCTCAAATCATCATCGAAGGTCCTGACAATAAAATCCTTGATGTTCACTACCTGCCGGCGGGCGCGAGAGTCGAGGTCAACGAAGGCCAGGATGTTCAGGCAGGACAATTGCTTGCTCATCAACCCCGGGCCACCGGCGGCACTCAGGATATTACGGGGGGTCTGCCCAGAGTTACCGAAGTCTTCGAGGCAAGAAGACCGAAGGACCCTGCCGTTATGGCCGAAATCAGCGGGCGAATCGAATTGCGAGGTGATAAACGAAGGGGCAAAATGACAATTATCGTTCGCGCTGAATCGGGTATGGAAAAAGAACACCACGTCACAAGAGACCGCCATCTTAATGTTCACACCGGCGACTTCGTCGATGCGGGAACTCCACTGACCGACGGCCCGCTCGTACCGCACGATATACTTTTAATTAAAGGCGAGGAAACTCTCCAGCGTTATTTGATATCCGAGATTCAAAATGTCTATCGCTCCCAGAATGTGAATATCAACGACAAGCATATCGAAATTATCTGCTCCCAGATGATGCGTAAAGTTGAGATAGATTCCGCGGGCGACAGCAACTTTTTGCCCGGCGAGGTGGCAGACAAATTCGTATTCAGAAAAGAAAACGAAAGACTTGCAGATTCGGTAAAGATCAGCAAGGTCGGCGATGCAACAAGGCTGAAGGAAGACCAGGTAATCAGCAAGGCCGAGCTTGCGAAAGAAAATGAAAAGGTCGAAGCAATCGGGGGAACTCCCGCGAAGGGCGTCAGGCCGAGGCCGGCAACCGCAAAGACACTGCTGCTGGGAATAACGAAGGCAAGTTTGTGGTCCGACAGTTTCATCGCTGCTGCAAGTTTTCAGGAAACCACGAAAGTCTTGACAGGAGCGGCACTTGCCGGTAGATTAGATGACTTGTGCGGCCTGAAGGAAAATGTCATTCTCGGACACCTCGTGCCGGCAGGAACAGGTTTTAAGCCATACCTCGAAATGAAGACGAAACATCTTGTCGAGGCGCCGCTGCCGAAAGAGTTTGCCGAGGTCAAAGAAGCAAAAGAGGCCGAAGAAAAAGCCGATGCCGCAATCAAGGAAGCGCTTGGCATATCGGATTAGTTTATAGTGAATGAAGAATATAAAAGGAAAGTTGGTGTAAATTATGCCTACAATGAACCAGTTGGTTAAAAGGCCGAGGTTAAAAGGGAAAGGGATGAAAAGAGTTTCGGACATCAGCGGCTCTCCCCAGAAAAGGGGAGTTTGTCTGATAGTCAGGACTATGACTCCCAAGAAGCCTAATTCGGCTTTGAGAAAAATTGCCAGAGTCAGGCTCACAAACGGCAAGGAAGTTACTGCGTACATCCCCGGAGTTGACCATAACCTGCAGGAACACAGCACCGTTCTTATCAGGGGCGGCAGGGTAAGAGACCTTCCGGGTGTGCGATACCATATTATAAGAGGAGTCCTCGATTGTGCGGGTGTAGCAAACAGGAAGCGCGGCAGAAGCAAATACGGCGCAAAGAGCGCGAAGTGATAATTAACGAATATCATTGTACAGCGACGGCTGTGATACAATGAAGTTGAAAGGGAATTAAGAGGTTATTATGGCAGAAAAGTTGACCGCATCGGCTGTTCAGTTAAAACCCGACGCCAGATATAACAGCAAACTCGCGTCCAAGTTCATCAATTGCCTGATGCATGGCGGAAAGAAGGGCGTTGCCCAGAATGTTTTTTATGAGGCTATGGATATCATTGGCAAGAAGGTAAAAGATGCAGAGCCTATAAAGGTTTTCGAAACTGCAATTGAGAATGTAAAGCCCTTAATGGAAGTGCGCAGCAAGAGGGTGGGCGGGTCGAGCTACCAGGTCCCGATGCAGGTAAATTCGAAACGGCAGCAGTCACTGGCTTTTCGGTGGATAATAGAAGCATCTCGTGCGCGAAAGGGCAAGCCGATGGGCGTTCGTCTGGCTGAGGAGCTTACTGATGCCTATAACAAGCAGGGCGGAGCAATAACTACAAGGGAAAACGTTCACAAAATGGCGGAAGCCAACAAGGCATTTGCACATTTTGCATGGTAATAAGCGAATTTAAAACTGCCGCGTCTGTTTAAGAGAATAGACGTGGCAGTTTTTTTATACTTACATAGAATGAAAGATTATCAGGTGAAATTATAAATGGCTGTTGAATTGAAGAATTTGAGAAATATGGGCATTATAGCCCACATCGATGCGGGCAAAACCACCGTCAGCGAGAGAGTACTGTATTATACGGGCAAAACCTATAAGATGGGCGAGGTCCACGATGGGACGGCTGTTATGGATTATCTCGAAGAGGAGCAGAAAAGGGGAATAACCATAACAAGCGCTGCGACGAAGTGTTTTTGGAAAGATTTCGAAATTAATCTTATCGATACACCGGGCCATATAGATTTTACGGCCGAGGTCGAAAGGTGCCTGCGGGTGCTCGACGGCGTGATACTTGTCTTCGATGCAAGCGAGGGGGTCCAGGCGCAGAGCGAGACTGTATGGAGACAGGGAAGAAAATATAATCTGCCCTGCATGTGCTTTGTCAACAAAATGGATAAGATAGGTGCAGATTTTGAAATGACGGTCGAGAGCATGCGCCAGAAGCTTTCGGCAAATCCTGCAGCCGTCGAAATTCCGATCGGCGGGGGCGACAATTTCGAGGCCGTCATTGACTTAGTCAATATGAAGGCGATCTATTATAATTTTCAGGAGCTTGGCCTGACGTTCGAGGAAAAACCGATTCCTGCGGAGATGGAAAAGACAGCCCATCAATACCGGCACAAACTTCTTGAGCAGGCCGCTGAGTATGATGACCACCTGATGGACAATTTTGTTCACGACAAGCCTGTTGACCGGGAGACTTTGATACGCGCGATACGAAAGGGCACGATTGCCTGCAAGCTGCAGCCTGTGTTTGCAGGTTCGGCGCTCAAGTATATCGGGATACAGAGGCTTTTGGACGGGGTAGTGGATTTTTTGCCTTCGCCGCTGGACAGGCCGCCGATAACCGGTCATAAGCCCTCCGACAAAAACAAGGAGGTGACGATAAAATGCGACAAGAAAGCCCCGCTTGTTTCCCTTGTATTCAAAGTAACAGCGGACAGTCACGGGGACTTAAGCTTCCTTCGGATTTACCAGGGGACGCTGAAGGCAGGCACAAGAGTGCTCGATGTAACCAGAGGCATCAAGGAGAATATCACGCGGATTTTCGAGATGCATGCCAGCGAGCGCATAATTCTCGATGCAGCTTACGCCGGCGACATTGTTGCTTGTGTTGGTTTGAAGCAGGCGCTTACGGGCGATACTATTTCCGATACGAAATTCCCGGTCAGTTTGCCTTCAATTTCTTTTCCGAATACGGTTATCAGCATGTCTATCGAACCGAAGACATCGGCTGATAAGGCAAAGCTCGGGGAGTCGCTGGCTGTGCTGAAGCGCGAAGATCCGACATTCGAGTGCAAATTCGACAGCGAAACGGGACAGACTATTATCAGCGGGATGGGGGAACTGCATTTGGAAATTCTCCAGCATAAGCTTGAGAAAGAACGAAAGATAGACATCAGGGTGGGCCGGCCAAAGGTCGCTTATAAGGAGGCTATTACTAAAGCAGGCGAGGCTGAGGGAAAATTTATTCGTCAAACCGGCGGGCGCGGACAATATGGGCACGTGGTTTTGAAAGCAGAGCCGCTGTTTACCGAGGGGGGCAACTGGACCAGCGAAATAGAATTCGAAAATCATATAATCGGCGGAGCGATACCGAGGGAATATATCGGAGCGGTAGAAACAGGTGCAAAAGATGCTTTGTCATCCGGCGTTCTTGCAGGTTTTCCTGTCGTTGGGATAAAAGTGATTCTTCTTGACGGTTCGTACCATTCGGTAGATTCGTCTGATTTGGCGTTCGAGCAGGCGGCTGCTATAGCTGTAGAAAATTGTTTGAAAAAAGCCCAGCCGGTTTTGCTTGAGCCTATAATGCACCTTCAAATAGAGGTTCCGGAGGCGTATTTCGGCGCAATACAGGGTAATATACTGAGCAAAAGGGGCCTGATAACTGAAAGCCGCGTTCACGGGAATATGCGGATAATCGATGCGAATGTTCCTCTGGCGGAAATGTTCGGTTATTCGAGCGAAATACGAAGTATGACGGCTGGAAGAGGCACATTTACAATGGAACCTCACAGTTATGAGCAGGTGCCGGAGCAGATTGCAAAAAAAATTCTTGAGTAAAAATTAAGATTTTTTAAAAAACCTCATTATTTTCAAAATAATGAGGTTTTCTGGTAAAAATTTGTTAATTTTTTTAGAAATGTTTTTGTTGACATAAATCAAGTAAATTAGTAAATTACTGGTTTTTCAGCCGAAGCGAGCATAGCTAAGGAAGGCTTTGCGTTATTGTACAGTTGGGCTGCTGCATATCTAACACTATTAGGCCAGGGAAGGCGTGATAAAGCTTCGGGCTGATGCTGGCGCCGCTGGAAGTGAGTTGTTCGGTTGACTGGCGGGAAGCCCGAATTTGTTAAGGAAGGTGAATTTATCGGCTGGGTCTGGTCGTGACAGGCGAATCAGCAGATAAATGAATGCCTCTCCTGCCGAAAAAAAATGTTTTGTCTAAAACAATAGGTGATTACTGTCTCATAATATTGTATTGCAGGATACTAATAAGCAGGTTTTATGGCAGGCGATACAGAAAAGATAAGAATTAGAATGGAGTCCTATGACCACCGGTCTCTGGACAACTCTGCAAAAGAGATTGTGGAGCATGCCCAGCGGACCAATGCACGGGTCAGCGGCCCGATACCCTTGCCGACACGTATCGAAAGATACACGGTTTTGCGAAGTCCCCACGTGGATAAAAAATCCCGTGAACAGTTCGAGCTTAGAATACACAAGCGCCTGATAGATATTTATGAGGCCAATGCCCGTACTGTGGAGGTGTTAAACCGCCTTGTAGTTCCCGCAGGGGTTTTTGTGAAGATAAAGGCTTAGCGTTTTGTGCATAATTCGAAGAAGGTCGTGGATTTTTCAGGAAGATAAGTAAAGATATGGTGTTATTGTTAGGTAAAAAAATCGGAATGACAGAGGTTTATGACCAGCAAGGCAGGCTTCAGCCTGTAACTGTCATACAAGCCGGTCCCTGTGCAGTGATGCAGGTTAAAACAACCGAAACAGACGGATATAATGCGATCCAGCTGGGATTCGATGAAGTTAAATCATCGAGAAGGACGAAACCGGCAATCGGTCATGCTCAAAAGTCGTCTATGACACCGCAAAGATTTGTCAGGGAGATGCGTCTTGCTGCTGATGCGAAGCCAGAATACAAAGCCGGCGATTCGATTAACGTTTCGGTATTCGAGGAAAACAGCTTTGTAGATGTTACTGGCGTAAGCAAGGGAAAAGGTTTTCAAGGTGTTATGAAAAGATATAAATTCGCTGGAATGCCCGGGTCGCATGGAACCGAGCGAAAGCACCGGTCGCCCGGCTCAATAGCCAGTTTCGCAACCGACCGCGGTCATAGCGGCAAATTGAAAAAAGGCAAGCGAATGGCCGGTCACATGGGATATCGGAAGCGCACCACCAAGAACCACAAGCTTTTAACAGTTGATGCTGAAAAGAATTTGCTGGTCGTTAATGGCTCTGTCCCGGGGCCAGCAGGCGGGTATCTTATAGTGAAGACCGCCAAGAACGGCTAATTAACGGATAAACAGGATATCTGAATATGATAAATCTTTCAGTATATAATAAAGATGGCGAACAGGTCGAGACGCTGAAGGTCGATGAGAAGGCTTTCGGCGGGTATGTTCACTATCCTCTGCTCAAGCAGGCGATAGTAATGTATAGCGCCAATAAGCGCATCGGGACGGCTGCCACGAAAAACAGGTCCCTTGTGGAAGGGTCAACCAGAAAGTTATACCGCCAGAAGGGGACAGGCAACGCCAGGGTGGGCAATTTGAGGACTGCAAAGAGGGTCGGCGGCGGCGTGACGTTTGAAAAGATTGAGCGGAGTTTCAGGCAGAGGATGCCGAAAAAACAGAGGGTGCTTGCTTCGAATTGTGCCGTTCTTTACAAACTGCTCAATGACAGTGTGGTTGTCCTCGATGAACTGAAAATCGAAAAACCCAAGACGAGCGAAGTTGCACATATTTTAGAAAATTTGAAGATTGACAGAAGCTGCCTGATTATGCTAGGCCAGAGCGACGAGAATATTTATAAATCAGCAAGGAATATACCGCGGGTTTCTGTGATGCCGGTAGGCCAGCTTAATGCATGTGATGTTTGTAATCATAATAAATTATTGTTTACCAAAGAAGCTTTTATGTCTTTGCTGAAAAAAGAGAAGGCTTCAAGTTAAGGTTTAGTTTCGTGACCTATGGAACAGTATAATGTCATAATTCGTCCGCTGATTACCGAGCAGGGTGTACATCTTGCAAACACCAAGGGAGCGTATTCCTTCGAAGTCGATAAGAGGGCGAACAAAATCGAGATTACACAGGCAATCGAACAGATATATTCAGTGAAGGTGGACAAGGTAAGAACAGCGAATCGGAAAGGTAAACAGCGCAGAAGAGGCCGCAAGACGGGCAGCACAAAAGACTGGAAGAAGGCGGTTGTTTATCTTAAGCCGGAATTTCACATAGATTTATTCTAATGAAGGCGGCTGTAAGGCAGGTGAAAGATGGGAATTAAAATTTATAAACCGACAAGTGCTGGAAGAAGAAACAGTTCCGTCAATGATTATGCGGAAGTTACCTGTTTAGTCCCTGCAAAAAATCTTTGCACCAGAATAAAAAAGAGAGGCGGCAGGAACCATCAGGGCTATACCACCACAAGGTTCAGAGGCGGCGGCGCAAGAGGCATTTACCGCCTTATAGATTTCAAGCGAGACAAAGACGGAATCAATGCCAAAGTCGCAACGGTGGAATATGACCCAAACAGGAACTGTTATATTTCTCTGCTGAACTATGCGGATGGCGAGAAAAGATATATTTTATCGCCTTACGGTATTTCCGTAGGCGATGTTGTCCGCAGCGGCCCTGACAGCGAGCCGCGGCTCGGAAACGCAATGCCTCTGGAAATCATACCAGCCGGCATCGAAATTCATAATATTGAATTGACCGCAGGACAGGGCGGAAAGCTTGTGAAAGGCGCCGGCAGTTCTGCGAGAATTGTTGCCAAGGAAGGCAACTGGGTGACGATAATTCTGCCGAGCGGCGAAATGAGAATGGTCCGCAAGGAATGCAGGGCAACAATCGGCAGGCTGAGCAATCCTGATTATCAAAACGTATCATGGGGCAAAGCTGGCAGGACTCGCCATGTCGGCAAAAGACCGCATGTAAGAGGCAAGGCACAGAACCCTGTTGCTCATCCCCTCGGCGGCGGTGAGGGAAGAGCGAACGGCGGAAGGCATCCGTGCTCTCCGACGGGCGTTCTTGCGAAGGGCGGCAAGACACGCAATCCGAGGAAACCGAGCAACCGGTGGATTATTCGAAGAAGAAGAAATATTAGACAGGGACAGCTTGTCCTGTAGAAATTGTAAATTTGAACCTAAAGGAATTTTATGGGAAGGTCGCTTAAAAAAGGGCCATACGTTGACCAGAAGCTTTTTACGAAAGTAAAAAAGCAGGTGGAGAATAGAACTCATGAGCCTATTAAAACCTGGGCGCGGAGATGCACTATTATCCCGGAGTTCGTGGGTTTTACATTTATGGTCCATAACGGAAAAATGTTCCATAAGGTTTTTGTTACAGAGGACATGGTCGGGCACAAGCTCGGCGAGTTTTCGCCGACCCGGCTTTTCCGCGGTCATTCGACTCGCAAGGTAGAGGAAGTTGCCACTTAAAGATTAAGTCGCTAAGGATAAAACGGAATATATGTTAAGTTCATATAAATTAAAAAAGATTTTCAGGCGGCAGAGCAGGACAGTCGAGCAGCTCGCAGAGCAGATTGTTCGGCCGGGCCTGAATAGAAAAGCAGCGGTTTCTGCCATAAAGAACTGGCAAAAAGGCCTGTTTAAGCCGATACCGCGAAAACAGGACATGGAGAAGCTTGCATCGGCACTCTCGGTAGAAGTGAATGATATCAGCGAATGGTGCTCTACATATCGATATGCGCCCGGTTCTCCGCTGAAGGCACGACCTGTGGCGCGGATGATTGTGGGCAGGCCTGTACAGGATGCGATGGATATTCTGAAGTTTACGAAGAAGCGTTCCGCAGCGATGATTAACAAGGTCCTGAAGAGCGCGATCGCTGATGCGGATGAGCAGCAGGCAGAAACAGACAATTTATACGTAGCCAGTGCGATTATCGATGATGCGGGTGTTCGCATCGGCACAAAGAGGTTCAGGGCGAAGGACAGGGGCAGAGCCCATGCGATTGCCCAAAAGGCCTCGCATATTCATGTGACAGTTTCGCTTATATAAGATTTTCGAAAAAATATATCGGAAAAAGAGAATAAAATATGGGTCAAAAAACATCGCCAATAGGTTTTAGAACAGGCATCACGAGAAGCTGGCAGAGCACCTGGTATGCTCCGAAGGCCAGTTACGGCGATTTTCTCGTTGAGGACGAAAAGATTCGCCGCTATATCGACAACAAGTATAACCGCCAGATGCCTCGCGGGGCCGTCTCTAAGACAGAGATAATCAGGACCCGCAACGAGGTAAAAGTCACGCTTTACAGCGCAAGGCCAGGCATTGTCATCGGGCCGAGGGGCGGCGAGGTAGAGAAGCTTCGCGAAGAGCTCGAATCATTGACAGGGAGGAAAATTACGGTCAATGTTACAGAGATTAAAAATCCTGACCTCGATGCGACGCTTGTGGCTGAGGCAATAGCTGAGCAGCTCATCAAGAGAGCCGCTTATAAAAGGGCGATGAAGCAATTTTGCGAATCAGTAATAAATGCCGGAGCGAAGGGTGTAAAGATTGCCTGCAGCGGGCGCCTCGGAGGTGCTGAAATGGCCCGCAAAGACACCCAGAAGCTCGGAAGCATCCCGCTTCAGACTCTCGAAGCCAACGTTGATTATGGAACTGCAACTGCTGTGACGACTTACGGGGCAATCGGAATAAAGGTGTGGATTTACAAAGGCAGATTCGGCGAGGAAATAGAGCCTCAGCCGGTCCGCCGTCCGGCGCGAAGGTCGGGAGGGCCTCGTTCCAGGCCGGAGTCAGACAGACCGAGACGTCAGCCTAAAGAAAAGCAGCCTCATTCTGCTCGAGCGGATACAGCGGCACCAGCGGAACAACAGCGGCCGCCGGCCGAAGAGCCGAAGGCTGAAGGATAATAAGATTATTGAAAGTTTGAGAAATTTTCTGTTGATAAACAGTTTTTGTAAAGGGTAGTAAAAAATGGCAATGATGCCAAAAAGAGTTAAGTATCGAAAGAGCCAGCGCGGCAGAATGAAAGGTGTCGCTTCGAGGGGAAATTTTGTCACCTTCGGCGAGTATGGACTGCAGGCCCTCGAGACAAGCTGGATATCCGCCAAGAACATCGAGGCCGGAAGAGTTTCAGCGAGCCATTTTTTACATCGTGAAGGCAAGGTTTATGTAAGGATTTTCCCCTATAAGCCTGTGAGCAAAAAGCCTCTCGAAACAAGAATGGGAAAAGGAAAAGGCGAACCGGAAATCTGGGTAGCAAGGGTAAGACCGGGACAGATTTGCTTCGAGGTCGGCGGTGTCTCC
>Ga0105097_10000793_pt1 | contig 14830 bp, 10 predicted proteins | sample PPLLak12cMay2015_FD_87035 | JGI IMG/M metagenome (GOLD analysis project Ga0105097, IMG submission 87035) | Freshwater sediment microbial communities from Prairie Pothole Lake near Jamestown, North Dakota, USA - PPLs Lake P7 Core (1) Depth... | ecosystem: Environmental > Aquatic > Freshwater >... | reverse complement strand
GTTGATAGTTTATTATATAAATAACTGCAGTCCTCAGGCATCACGATATACTCACAAAGACAGCCTTCGGCCTGCCCCGGGCAGCCTAAAAATTTCATATTTCTGCAGGTATTTTTCCTTCCCATCCTGCACTGGTCACAGATTCCACAGCTTATGGCAGGATCAACAACAATTTTGTCTCCCACTTTTACTTTAGAAACTCCTTTGCCGACATCTTCTACTATTGCTGCACACTCATGCCCGATTATAAACGGAAACTGAACTATTTGGTCACCAATCCTGCCCTGCCTGTAATAATGAATATCAGACCCGCACACTCCGACCGCTTTAATTTTCAGAAGCACATCCTTATCACCCTTTACCTGAGGCATCGACACCTCCCCAATCTCCAGCCGCCCAATCCCTTTCAACAATACCGCCTTCATTAATAGCTATGCTTTATCCTTTTATGTGGTAATTTAAACATTAAACTTAAAGTTAATTATGTCGCCATCTTTGACTACATATTCCTTACCTTCGAGGCGGATTTTACCAGCTGCCTTCAGGGCTTTTTCATCACCATGTTGTTTTATATCTTCGAAGCTGAAGACCTCAGCCTTTATAAATCCGCGTTTGATGTCAGAGTGGACTTTTCCGGCTGCATCGAGTGCAATTGTTCCTTGTTTTATTGGCCACGCCCTTACTTCGTCTGAACCAACGGTCAGGAAGCTGATTAATCCGAGCGCCGAATAACAGCTCCTGACAAATTTTGCTGCCGCTGATTCAGTTAGTCCCATCTCAGTCATAAAATCTTTCCTGCTTTGCTCATCTAATTGCGCAAGCTCCAGTTCAAGCTTTGCACAAACATTTATAACTGGCACATTAGGCTCAAGGCACCCTTTGAAATCGAATACATCATCCAAATGCCCTTCTGCAACGTTGACTGCAACTACCATCGGTTTAAGCGTCAGAAATCCCAGCGACTTGATGGCCGCAAGCTCTTCTTTGCTCTTTACAGCGCTGCTAATAGGTTTTTCAGCCTCTATTGCAGCCTGAAGCCTCTTTTGCAGCTCTAATTCGACTAAATCCTGATTGTGTGTCGGCGAGGGTTTATGAAGCTGCTTTTCGAGCCTCTCTATTCTTGTGGTTACTAATGTCAAATCAGCAAGCAAAAGTTCAGTCTTCAGTTCCTCTACATCCTTAACAGGGTCAACTCTGCTGCGGTACGCAGGAAGCGATATGTCCTCAAAGGAGCGGACTACAAACACAATCAAATCTATTTTTCTTACCTGGTCTATAAGCCTGCCGGCAACCACCCTGCCGTGCTCGACCGTAAAATCGAAACCCGGCACATCGAGGCAGTCTATCGTCGAATGAACAGTCTTTTTTGGTTTGTAATGTCGCGTCAGCCATTCGAGCCTTTCATCCGGAACTGTAACTACAGCCTCTTCGATTAAACCGGCGCCTGCAGCACCAGTTTTCCTTCCGCTGATTGCTGAAAACAATGTGCTTTTTCCCGATTGAATTAATCCCAATATAGCAGCTTTCATATAAATCTCCCCGAATCAATGTATTTTATTTTTTATCTTTTATTTTTTCTGTGTTTTCATAAACGCTTCCTCCCATCGCATCATATGCCACTATTACAGGCAGGTCTTTGACTACAAATTCTCTAATCGCCTCAGTCGTCAAATCCTCGTATCCGATTACCTTGTTGGAGATGATGTATTTGCTTAAAAGAGCCCCTGCTCCTCCGATAACGGAAAAATGGACCGCGCCGAATTTTTTACATGCATCTCTGACCGCCCGACCTCTGTATCCTTTTCCTATCATTCCTTTGAGACCTGCTGCTATCAGAATCGGGCTGAATGCATCCATCCTTCCCGACGTAGTCGGCCCTGCAGCGCCAATTACTTTTCCAGGCCGTGCAGGTGTAGGCCCAACGAAATAAACAACCGCCCCTTTAATTTCGAAAGGAAGCTTCTGGCCATTTTGAAGTGCCTCGCACATCCTTTTATGCGCCATATCTCTGGCTGCATAAATCGTTCCTGTTATTTCCACTTCATCGCCGGCCTTAAGCGACCGAACAGCCTCATCAGTCAACGGGGCCTGCAGTTTTTTTGCCATTTTTGATTACCTCATATTCCCAAGACTTTTAACACGTCAATTTTACTAAATATCTGCCGGTTTTGCTAAAAGAAAAGGAATAATAAAATTTTTAAAAAGATGATTTTTCACACTGTTTCTGCTATCTTTTATGTAAAAGAATTTTTTAATCCGTGTTTTTTTAAGCTATAAGGAGAACTGAAATGCATAGGTTAATTATTCTCTTTTCTGTCCCCTTCTTTTTATTTGCATCCTGTCATATAAAACAATCATCACCTGCCGAGGGTAACCGAGATTCTGTTGCGATTATTATCTCTCCCGAAGCCGACAATCAGGAAAAACTGGCTGCAAAAGAGGTTAGAAGATACATTTATTTACGAACAGGCACCCTACCCGAAATTCAAGCCGGAGATGACCTTACTGCCAAAGGAAATCTTATCCTCATAGCAAACAAAGACCATTCTATCATAAAGGGAATAAACAGTCTTTCCGGAGCCGCTTCACTCAAAGACCAGCAGTATATTTTAAAAACAGTTTCTGACAATAATCGCAAAATTCTTGTGATTGCAGGCGGTGATTCAATCGGGACTCTTTACGGTTCTTACAAATTTGCCGAGCATTTAGGTGTTCGTTTTTATCTTCACGGCGATGTCGTTCCGGATGAACAGCAAAAGTTTTCCCTTCCTGATGTCAATGAGACAGGAAAGCCTTTGTTCGAATTAAGAGGCATACATCCTTTTCATGATTTTCCAGAAGGGCCTGATTGGTGGAACCTCGATGATTACAAAGCTGTATTTGCTCAGCTTCCCAAGCTGCGTATGAACTTTTTCAGCCTGCATACCTATCCGCAGAGCTGGGTAGGTCCGGAGCCACTCGTCTGGATTGGCCTCGAAGATGATATTGCCCAAAATGGCAACGTCAAATCCGCATATCCTTCCCGCCATATGACAACGATGACAAACCAGTGGGGCTACAGGCCTGTTGAAACTTCATTTTATTATTTTGGAGCTGCGGATATCTTCGAGCGTGATGACTACGGAACCGATTATATGATTGGCGTAAATCCCTGGAACAAGGCTCCCGCTGAAACTCAAACAAAATTATTCAACGATATGGGAAAATTTCTTGGCGATGCATTTTCTTTTGCGAAGGCTCTCGGCATTAAAACCTGCATCGGCACCGAAACTCCGTTAACCATTCCAACTGCTGTCAAAAAAAGACTTTTGGAAAAAGGTATCGATCCGAACAGCGAGCAAACCGTACAAAAGCTCTACGAGGGTATGTTTGCCCGGATTAAAAAGACACATCCGCTAGATTACTACTGGTTCTGGACTCCTGAGGACTGGACCTGGGGCGGAAATACAAAAGAAGACCTCGATAAGACTGTCGCCGATTTGCAGGCAGCCGTAAAAGCAGCAAAAAATGTCGGCGCTCCTTTCACCCTCGGGACCTGCGGATGGGTATTGGGCCCCCGCAGCGACCGCTCTATGTTTGACAGATTGCTGCCGAAAGATATGTTTATGTCCTGCATAAGCCGTGATGTCGGAATCGCACAAGCTGAGAAGGGATTTATCGATATCAACGGACGCCCAAAGTGGTCCATTCCGTGGCTCGAAGATGACCCTGCCATTTTAATCCCGCAGCTTTGGGCTGGCAGAATGAGAAAGGACGCAGCCGATTCTCTTGCGTACGGCTGCACAGGTCTGATGGGAATACACTGGAGAACGAAGGTTCTTTCACCAAATGTTTCCGCCCTTGCATATGCCGCCTGGGAGCAGGCTGCCTGGAACCCGAACTTCAACCAACCCTTCAAGCCTCAGCAAATATCTGACCGCCGTCTTGGAGGGCTGATATCCACCTTCACCGAACCTGTATCAGATACTAATGATGATGCGATTTATCAGGATGTCATTTATGACCTCGATGGCTATCTCATCAAAGTGCCCAGCGGCGTCTATAAGGTGACATTGCAGTTCAATGAGCCTCATTATAATGAAACAGGCAAACGCATCTTCGGTGTCAAGCTGCAGGGACAAACTGTAATAGAGTCTCTCGATATGTACCAAAAAGCCGGTAAAAACAAAGCTATCGATTATACTTTCGAAAATGTAAATATTTCCGACGGTGTTCTTAAAATAGATTTTATTCGAATTGTTGAATTCCCGTGCATAGCAGGAATGGTAATCGAAAGAAAAGATGCCGCAACGAATACAACTTTTGTCCGCAAGATCAATTGCGGCGGCACAAGCTATAAAGATTATGAGCCAGACCTTCCATCTATCGAAGAACCCACAGGCCCGCGCGACCTGCCCTGCAGCGATTTTTATCTGGATTGGGCCAAAGCGAATTTCGGTCCCCAAGCTGCTGAACAAATCGGGAAATTATTTGCCCGTCTCGACGGGGGAAATGTAATATTTAGCCATTCGGGCTCATATAATGCCAATCTGCCGAGGCCTTCAACCTGGATTGATGGACCCGGGGGGATAAAAAAAGATAATCGTCCCTGGTCACAGATTCAAAATGAATATGCATTTGTCAATGAAATGGAAGCCTTGCGGACAAGAATCATAGGTGCAGGAAATATCGAGCAGTTCGATTACTGGCTCAACAATTTCCGTTATATCCGCGAGGTAGGCCGCTTTGCCTGCCTGCTTTCAGAATATGATGCTGTGATGGAAAAGGTCCGGAAAATGGACGATGCCGATGAAAAGAAAAAACTTGCCGAAGAAACCGCCCTCCCCGTTCGCAAGCAATTAATCAAATGTCTTGAAAATGCAAACCGCTATCTGCTCGAAACCGTCGGCTCTCCCGGAGAGATGGGGAATGTCTGCAATTGGCAGTCTCATCTTATTCCTATGTATATCACCACACCCGGTAATGAGCTTGCACAAATCCTTGGGCGTGCTCTCCCGGCCGATGCAGTTCCTTCGAAATCATACAGCGGCACTGCCCGTCTTTTTGTTCCGACAGTCCGCACCAGTCTTGCCAAAGGTGAATTCCTGTTGCTTAAGCCCATCATCCTCGGTGCTAAACCTGAAAGCGCTGATCTTTACTTCCGAAGCCTCGGCGAAAAGAATTTTCAAAAAATCACACTGTCACATATTAATAGGGGTGTGTATTCTGCAGTTATTCCTGCAGATAAAATCAGGGGCGACTTCGAATATTATGTAAAGGTGAGCACCGATAAAGGGGATTTGCTCTTTCCTGCATCAGCCCCGGAAATCTGCCAGTCTGTCGTACTTATGCCCTGATATTTTTTGTTTTGGTCATTTTTATTTGCTTTTATTGTAGATTGTCCTGATATAATGGTGTTATGTCAAAGTACCCGATATTTCTCGAAATGTCAGGACGCCGGGCTGTTGTGATTGGCGCAGGCCCAGTTGCAATTCGCAAAGCTGAGTCGCTTCTCGAAGCGGGGGCAAGGGTAGTTATCGTCTCCGATTCAATCGATAACGTTCTCGCTGCCCAGCTTCAAAACCCGAATGTCGAGCTTATCAGATCTAAATATTCCAAAAATTATCTCGCGGGTGCAGCCATTGTCATAGCAGCTACGAATAATTCGCAGGTCAACAAACAAATTTTTCAGGACTGCCAGCAGCTTGAGGTCCTCTGCAATGTCGTTGACTCGCCCGAGCTTTGCGACTTTTTTGTTCCTGCTGTTGTTAAGCGAGGTGATTTGCAGGTTGCTGTGTGCACTGAGGGAAGCTGTCCGGCATATGCAGGACATATCAGGGGAAAGCTCGAATCAATGTTTACCCAAAAGCATGGTGAATTTCTCCACGAGTTAGAGACGCTTCGCAAATGGGTCATTGAAAATCTTCCAGACGACACTGAAAGAAAAGTGATACTTGGAAAACTTGTGGATGATGAATCGTTCGATTACTTCGTAAAAAGCGGCCCCGATTTGTGGCACCAAAGGGCTAAGGAAATCATCAGGAAAAAATCACAGCAGTAAAATATCGGAAAACCAGTGTCTCTCAAGGCAGCCTGCGAAATTTATCCCTCGATCTTATCGATTGTTATTCGAAGGTATTTCTGCCTGTGACCGGTGCGCTTTTTGCTGTTCTTGCGTCTGCGAAAATACATCGGGTAAACCTTTGTTCCCTTTACCACAGATTCTTCTGCAGTCGGATTAAAGGACGCAGTTACTTTCGCCCCTTCGATAAAGGGATTGCCGATTTTGCTTTTATCCCCGTCCCCGATAAGAAGGACCCTGTCAATTACCAGCTTTTTGGCCTTTGGCTCTGCACCAGTCAGCTCTATATCTATAGTATCACCTTCTGCAACTTTATATTGCTTGCTGCCCTGTTCAATAACTGCGTACATTTCTAAACTCCTGTAAAGAATATTTGCTTTTCTAAAAGAATACGGTATTATAGCCCTTTCCAATTTTTTGTAAAGTACTTTGTATTTTTTATATTTAATTTTTTATATTTCTCAAGAGCTATGAACCTCGCAATGATAAATGACGAAATCGTGGATATGGACAAAGTCCACCCTGCCTTACTTGACCGCGGCCTATATTTCGGCGATGGCGTTTATGAGGTCCTGCGAAGCTATAATGGCAAAATCTTTGCCCTCGATGAGCACCTCAAAAGATTCTTAAACAGCCTTGCAGGCATTGAAATCAACGGCATCGATATCAGCCGTGTCCGCCAGAATGTACTTATGGCCTTCGATTCCGCAAAGATAAAAAATGCAAAAATTTATTTTCACATTACACGCGGTTCAGGCCCCAGAGACCATATCGGTAAAGACCTTAAGCCCAACTTCTTCCTGACTATCTCTGAAATCGGTGACTATTCGAAATCCAAAACAGATGGTGTTGCCGTTTCCACTTATCCTGATTTGCGATGGAAAAAATGTTGGATTAAATCTTTGAATCTGCTGCCAAATGTCCTGGCAAAAATGGACGCTGCGAAAAAAGGATGCGACGAATCCATACTTGTGGATGAATCAGGCTTGATAACCGAAGGTTCAAGTTCGGCTTTCTTTGCTATAATCGACCGCGCAATTCATACCGCTCCTACTACAGCAAACATTTTGTCTTCCATCACAAGAAAATTCACAGTCATAGCCGCTCAAAATCTCGGCATCAGGATAGTTGAAAAATCCTTAACAGCTAATCAGGCCGCCGGTGCCGACGAACTTTTTCTCGGTGTCACAACCAAAGACATTATCCCTGTTGTAAAATTTGACGGACAAACTATCTCGAATTCCAAACCCGGCCAAATTACAAAGAAACTAATTGCAGAATTTTCGAAGTTTACAGGATAATACTTTAGCACTGTTATCAGCAGATTATCTTCCCTCGTGTGAATGATTATATCTACAGCACAATCCATCTTTTCATCGGCTGTTTTTCTTCAGCAGGTTTTTGGGGCACAGGTTTTACAGGCTCCTGTTCAAGCTCATTTTGAATCCTGAGATTAGCCCTGCGGACTTCGTCAATTATATATGACCGCTCGTTTGTAAACGTCACGTTCCAGATGTCGTTTTGATTGTCCAAATCGAAAACCCAAAAAGCAGCAAGCGGCACTTTATTAACCTCAATTGCTGAAAGAAGTTCTTCGAATTCCTTCCTCTCCTTTGCCTTGTCTTTTTGCACAGGCACACCGAATTCGCCTATGAAAAGAGGCTTTTTAAATTGATTGGAATATTGCATTAGCTTCTTTATTAAACCGCTGGAACTGTTCTGGTCTGCCGGATAGTCGTTTTTCTCTTCAGGATAAATATGAACGCAAATCGTGTTGAATTGGTCAGGATTGTCTCTTTGAAGAATATAGGCAAACTGCTCAGGAGCATCCTGTGTCCAGCTCTTCTCTTTTGTGTTGTGATATGCACTTAATCTCGGAATCGAATTGCCGGTTATAATTATTCTGTCCTTATCAAATCTGTGAACAGTTTGAGCAAACTGCTCATAAGCAGTAAGCATATCCTTTGATGTAAGCTCGTCATTTTGTGTCCTGGCAGCAGCAGTTTTAAGATTCGGCCAGACAGGAGGCCTATGCTCAGATGCGTTCGGCAAATCAACGACAAGATTATATTCGTTTCCCATCTCCCAAGCCCAGATGGCAGGTGAATCCTTGTATCGGCTGACAATTTCTGCTGTATATTGTCTTATAAATCCAATCGTTTTACTGTTAGGATCGCCAAGTTTGTTCATCGGTTCGCCGACAATGTCCGGCACAGCAGAATAATTCCAGAAAAGCGACGGAATCAATCCAATTTTACATTTCTCTGCCGTCTTTATAATATCATCGAGCTTTCTGAAATATTCTCCCTTGTTTTTCAAATACAGCTCATAATCGAGCGGCCAGAATCCTGAGCACATAAATCTAACAAATGGTATCCCGGCATCGCTGAGCTGTTTTAGATTTTTCTTATACGATAAATCATTGGGACTTTTAATCGTATTGTAAAAGAGGCTAAAATAATTTGCCCCTATCGCCCGAAAAGGTCTGCTATCTTTCATAAGAATACCATCCTGAACACACAGTCCCTTTTTGCTAATCTTATTAGACTGTGCAGCGACTGATGAACTTATGAGCATAAGGCAAACACTAAAAATGAAAAGTTTCCTTCGGATGTCCTCCTGTATTTTTGGCATTGATCCTCTCAAATCGGCTATTTGTCTAAGCTCTGTATTATTCATCGATTATAAATAATACGAAAACATGTCAAAAAGAAAAGCTAAAAACCTGCTATAAGAATATCCTCCTATAAATTAAATGTGTTGATGCAGAACCTCGATTTGCTCAGGATGAGCAGAAAAATTATATTTTACGGAAATGACAATTTAAGGACCCATTGTTCCCATTCTTTTTGAAACTTTTGCATATTGGGATTATTAAGAACCTTTTGCAGGGTCTTATATCCCGATGGGTCATTCTCGACATCATTGACGAACTGATTATAAAATTTTGTCAGCAGATTTTTCTCTTGAAGATAATAACAAAGGTAACGAGCCTGAGCATAGTTATCGCTGTAGATGCTGCCGCCGTAAAATCCTGAACTGGTTGAATTAATAAGTTTCTCGAAAGATGGAAGCTTGCCGTTTCTGATTTTTCCCTGCAGGCCGGCCAATCGCCAGTTTGTCAGTCCGATGATTTTCCCGTCCCGCTCGCTGGATTGCTCATAAAGAGAAGCCAGACCCTCGTTAAACCACGCCGGGCACTCCGGAAAATTTGCAGCCATAAACGGATGGACGATTTCGTGCACGAGCGTCCCGCCGCCTGTTGCAATGTTCATTATAAGTGCATTATGGGTGCTTGAAAAATAACCGAAAGGCGTCGTTGGATTGTCGCCGAAAATTTCCTTGCTGTATTTTCTGTAGCTTTTGTCATCTTTGAACAGCCAGATATCGATAATGCTGCACGGGTCGTTAGTGAAATAATCCTGCTTTAACTTATCGACCGCCCATTTAACAGTACGAATCGAACGCTCCCTGACTGTTTGCGGCGGCTCATCTCCGATAACGACAAAAGGCTTTTGCATGATGATTGTAAAGTTACTATTGGGTATCAATTTTTTAAGCCCCATTATATGCTGAGCATAATCTGCATCCGTAAATCCCAAAGCAAATTCTATCTTTCTGATTTTGTCCGGTTTCATCCGCAATCGAATAAGCGTCCATTTGTCTTTTTCATATTTTAAAGGCCACAACTCGATGAATTTCTCCCTCCCCATCTTCTTGTATTCCGCATTGGAATCAGCTGGTTCCTGATAAATCATCTCGTCGGATTTCGAATCATATCCTACGATGAGCCGGAAATGCTCGCTTGCCTGTGGAGTTTCATCGTAATGCATGCAGACAATTGATGGAATCTGGCTGACAAGATCATCATACATATCTTGAAACTGCATTTCGATCTGCTTTGACGAATCATTTGAATCGATAAAAAACCAATTGTTACCTGTGTCGAATCCGATGTTTTTGAGTGCAACTGCAAGTTCACTTGTGTAGCATCCTCTTCCATTTAGCGGGTCAAGCCCAGAAAGGTTAAAAACTTCATCCTGTGTATAGTTGTTCCCACGCTTTTTAAGATACATCTCAGCACAAGCCTCTCCGCAAAAATCATTTTTCTGCTGAACATGAGGCACATCTGTTATAAGGACATCTTTATATAAAGTTTTTGCATTAGTCTTGCCTGAAATAGTTACAGCACAACAACAAAACAAAAATATTACAATAAAACTTATTACTTGAGTTTGATACTTAATCATTCATATCTCCATCTTTCTATTATAAAAGCAAGGGGGTGCAGGTTTTGTATATGCACCCCCTGCTTAAGAACCATTTATTGTGCCACCGGCTGAACGTCTTGCTGCAAAGTTCGAATTTTCATGTTTCTATCATATTCCATCGTATAATTATATGTTACTACCGTTGCTTTTTCACCTGTCGTATTTTCGTCGAGTTTTAAGTCCCATCTGAGGATACCTTTTTTCTTTGCAGTACGGACATACTCGGCATTATCACTCAAGGTCTGGCTTGTATCAGATAGCTCGATCTTGATCGATGGGTCCTCAGTATAAGGCAGCCTGTCAAAAAGCTGCAGGAGAACAGGTGTATTCTTATAGTTGCTAAGCGCAATTCGATAGCTGTATGTATCGATATTGTTCCCGCCCTGCACTCGCGTCTTCTTTTCAACAAGCTCGTGTGCAACCTGAACTTGCGAATCGATCCCGAAACCGCTTGTGAATTTCTCGCCCATCGTAACAAGCGGCATTATACCCTTGCCAACGAACTCTCCGTTGCGGAACATACTCGCCGGACCCGGAAGAAGGACCGTTCCGCTGTCGTTAAGAATTTGCCCCTGCAGATAGACATAATCCGTCAGCAGCGGCGTCGCAACAAGAGTGAAATCAGCTTTTGCAGTAATCGATGCTATGCTCACAAGCTGCTGGTCATTTCGGCTCGGCAGTGTCAGCTTTCCGGGGATGTTATACACGACACTAATTCCCTCCCTGCGAACGATTTCTTCCATCTTTTCCTGAAGCTGTTTTATGTCGCTTCCATACATATTGAAAATCATTGCCTGGTTGCCCATTGCAAGATCGTTAAGTTCAGCATTTGCTGTCATTCCCTTTTTAATATTTAATTTTCTGCTTTGCGCAAATTGCTCAATTTTCCTGCCCACTTCCTGTTCGCTATATATAACTGGGCCAAAGCTACCGGGCTGCCCAGGAGCAACAGGCTGCGGCATAAACAAAGATATCTTCATCGGCTGCAGCGATGGAGGTTCAGCTACAATTGTCGGCTCTGCTGTCGATAGACTCAGACTCACTGCGTCCCAGTTCTCTCCGCTTACCTGGTTTATGACGGCATTGTATTCGATAAGAACATTTGATTTGTCCGGGCTTGCTCGCAGGTTATACTGTTGAAGCCAGTTGGCGCCATCGACCAAATAATTTAGCTCGAACGATGCCTTCTTATTTCCTGATGGACTTATGAAAAGAACTGCTTCACGCTCGGTTCGGGCGCTGCCGGCAGTCAATTCGCCTCTTTTGCGTTCGAGAAGCTCAAGCTGTTTCTTTAACTGCACAATTTCATCTTCGAATTTAAGTGTCTGGTCAATATATTCCTGACCTTTCTGCATTATAAATTCCGCAAGTCCTTTTATCGGTTCGAACTGCAGCAGTCCCCTGTTCAAATCGGCTGTCTTGGCATCTGCGACGAAGTCTCGCAGCTTGATAAACATTGCCCATTGCCCGTCCAAATGTCCTTTTTGCACTTCACTGTGATGAATTTGATTTTTCAATTGTTCAATCTGCTCATCGAGTTCCTTGACTTCTGTCCGCACGTCTTCTCCCACGGCCTGCTCTCTGTACCGGACGCTGAGCACTTTCACTTCACCGGTGCTTTGAGCATAGATGCTTTCAGGAATTATTCTCGACGGCAGGCCCTTTACGATGATTTCAGATGCCCCTGCCGGCAAATCAGTGGAAATCGTCCGCGTCACAAGTGCCTGACCGCGGTAAACCGTTACCCTCGATATTGTCCCATTCGTCGTCAGTTCCTCTGCGAAAATGTTTCCAGCCGCTAATATTACAAATAATATAGCAGCTATTGTAATGAGTTGTTGAGATTTCATACTTTGCTCCTTTCATAAAATTAATAAATAATATTCATAATCGAATATACGTCTTTTGCGCTGATGAACAAAGTAAAATGGATGTAAAATAGCAGCCAAAAGATTTTACAAATTATTTACAAACATCAGAGTGCATTTGGAGCTATAATATAAGTATGAAGTACGAACCCAAAATGAATGTCCTGATTGTAGAAGACGAGGATAAGATACGTCTTGCTCTCGCCGATTTTCTCGATTATCACGGTTTTGCAGCCGCTGCTGCTGCAGATGGCCTTGAGGCCGAAAGGCTTGTTGCAAAAAAGAGGTTCGATTTAATTCTGCTCGATTTAATGCTCCCCAAGATCAGTGGTGAGCAGCTTTGCAATAAGTGGCGGCAGGAAGGTCTGCAGACCCCTATCATTATGGTGACCGCCAAGGGACAGGAAAAGGAAAAAATCGCCGGACTCAATATAGGTGCGGATGACTATATAACAAAACCATTTTCCCTCGAGGAACTTCTGGCAAGAATAAATGCTGTGCTTCGCAGGACTGAACCATCACGCGGCGTCGGCCAAACATTTAAATTTGCAGACCTCGATACCGATGTTGCCTCTCTTAAAGTTAAACGTAACCGCCAGGAAATTGAGATTACTAAACGCGAGGCGCAGATTATACAGTTCTTTGCTGCGAATCCAAACAGGGTCATAAGCAGACAGGAGCTTTATGAAAAAGTCTGGCAGGACCAGTTCAGCGATTTGGGAACGAGGACTGTCGATATGCACATTGCGAAACTGCGAAGTAAAATTGAAAAAAATTCAGAAGAGCCTGAGATTATCAAAACAGTCCGAGGCGCCGGATATAAATATGAAACTTAATCAGCGTTAAAACTATGTACAGAAGGCTAATCATTGTGTCCGTTATAATTTTCGCATGCCTTTGCTGCCTGACCGGCCTGGGATATTATGCGATCGATAAGTGGGCCGAAGGGCTCAAAGGCTCGAGACTCGGGCAGTTTGCTTCTGTTGCTGAGCAGATTCGCCAGGATGTTAAACGCAAGCTCGATGAGTTCGTTAAAACAGAGCAGAACCGCCCCTATACCGATTACCAGTATTATTATGTATCTGACATCCCACAACAAAAGGCCCAGTCACAGCAGGCGCTGACACTTATGCGCTCACCTCTTGCAGGCCGTGTCGAAAACAGTTTTGCACTTGTTAATTTCCAGATTGATTCTTCAGGAAATATAGTCACACCGCAGGATGGCCTTATACAAAACGAGGGCTATAATGATTTGAATAGCGACATCGATAACACAGCAAAGCTGATGGCTTCGAATATAAAATCCAATCTTCTGCCTGTTCTTGAAAACAGGATGCCCGGCAACAATGTATCCGGTCCCGCTGCAGCTTATTACAGCGGAGGTTATGGTGGTTATACCAGTTCAGGAAATTTAGCAATAACTGAAGCATCCAAAGACCGGTCAACAGAACAAATTGTCGGTAAAGTTATACCCGCCGAAAGAATAGATGCTAAGCAAATATCTTCGCAAAACATTGCAGGTACAAGGCCGGGCAAAAAAAGTGAAGCCCTGGAAATCGAAAGCCTCAAAGGTCAGGCACAGCAGCCGCAGGTAACCGTTCAGACCCGTTCAAGGATTGCAGAAAATGCTATGGCTAATACTATAAATACAGGATTTATAGATCAGAATAGTCAGCAGATACAATCACCAGAACGGCAGACGCAGCAGTTACTCAAGAATATTTCACAGGTTGGGCAGAAAGCAGTTACTCAGGAAATTCAGGGAGAAAAATCAGAGCAACGGGACGAATTCCAAAAAGCAGTTCCCCAAAGGCCTGAAACTGCTCTAAAGTCGAATCAGCCTCAGCAGGAACAGGAATCTGATATGGTGCAGATTCGAATTGAGCCTTTTGTTCCGGTTGTTGTGGGCGGCGAAGACAGTGACAAATCAATCTTTGGCGGGCAGGTCTTTATGCTCAGGCACGTACAGATCGAAGACAGACACCTGCTGCAAGGCTTTAAATTGAACGAATCAAGACTCCTCGCCGAGATAGATGAATCCGCAAAAAGATTTATAAAGGAAGGAATGTCCTTCGAATTGTCGAAGCAGGAGGACCCTGCTGCTTCATATTGGGCTTCGCTTGATTTCGGCTTCGGTGAGGTCGTCTTGAATCTTAAGGAAACAATCCCCGGCTGGATTAACAGGAGTATAGGCAGGCTCAAGGGCTGGTATTTCGGAACAATTACAATAGTCTTTGTTGCAGTCACACTTGGAATGGTGAGCCTCTGGCGGAATGCACGCACACAGCTAAAGCTCGCCCAGAAAAAAGATGATTTCATCTCGGCAGTCTCTCATGAATTAAGGACACCCCTGACAAGTATCCGGATGTTTTCCGAGATGCTCGAAAAAGACTGGGTAAAATCAGAAGAAAAAAAGAGGGAATACTATAAGGGCATGCAGCAGGAAAGCGAACGCCTAAGCCGTCTTATCGAAAATGTCCTCGACTTTTCCCGAATTCAGAAAGGAAAAAAGAAATACTCTTTTACCATTGGCGATATCAACGGATGTATAGCAAAGGTCGTCGAGATGATAAGACCTTATGCCCAGCAGCACAATTTTACCATAAAAACAGAGTTCGGCGATTTAGGAC
>Ga0105097_10000790_pt1 | contig 14849 bp, 25 predicted proteins | sample PPLLak12cMay2015_FD_87035 | JGI IMG/M metagenome (GOLD analysis project Ga0105097, IMG submission 87035) | Freshwater sediment microbial communities from Prairie Pothole Lake near Jamestown, North Dakota, USA - PPLs Lake P7 Core (1) Depth... | ecosystem: Environmental > Aquatic > Freshwater >... | reverse complement strand
TTACCACTACGAGGCGAACGGATGGATGATAAACAAGGTGCCAATGAAAAATTGGCAAGCCGCTTACAGAAATTGGAATAAACGCGAAAAAAATGGAACATATCAGCAACCTATTTCCGGGCAGCAATTTGCCGGACAAACGAAACCAGAATCCGAGTTCGAGCGTTGGAAGAACCTCGGAACAGACCTTGACAAAGGACGAAGACAACTTGCTGAAATGCTTGGGTTCCCCGAAGATTGAGCGGTCGATGGATGAACACATTGTCGCGGTGCTTAAACTCGCGGCGGTTCAACTCGGGATGAAAATCGATAAAATGGGCGAAGAAATGTTCATGGCGGTTCATGTCGAGAATATCCGGACGAACCATGGAACGTTAACGATTAAGGAATTGAAACTCGCCTTCGATATGGCGGCGGCGCTGAAACTCGATTTCGATCCGCGTACATACCAGAATTTTTCGCCGCTTTACGTTAACGAACTTTTGAACGCATACAAGCGGTGGGCATCATCGACCTACAAGTATCTTCGCCCGGATGGCGATATTAACGCGGAAACCGACAAACCGGATTGGAGTTACAAGATCTACCGCCGCCTCCCGGGTGGAGTATTGCGAGGTGAGATCCAACAAGGGTATGATAATTTCCTCCGGGGAATCCTTACGGATCGACGCTACATTCCGTATGAATGGTGGGCGCAGTTGGTATTGGACGGATACATCGAACATGACGACGACGCGACGGTATTCGAGAATGTCCGGGTGAACCAGTTGGAACCGGATCAGAAAAGGAAACTCGGGAACGGTCAACAAATGGTCTGGTTACTTTTCGAATTGGCTAAAAAAATGGGAACGCGGGATATTTATGTAAGATCCTAAAAATAAATTTGGATTTTGTTTTAATATTGTGTTATCTTTGATTCATCAAAAAACACACTACAATGGCGCAAATGACAAGAAATTCTCCCAGAGTTCCACAAATTAAATCAGGCGACGTAATCACATTCACCAATAAAGTAAATTACAAGGTCGAGATAATCGTCGATCGAGTTGAGGAAAAATCTTGGTATCCAGTTAGTGGCGGCAGAAATTCATACGGAACTTTAGTTAATTATTCAAAAGCTTATGATTTCAAAATAAACTAAAAACAACCGCCGGGGGTTTCGGCTCCCGGCATTTTCACCAAACAAAATAACACACTATGCAAAAAAGTTACGGACACAAAGTCGACAAGTACGCGCTGATTCATTCTGCGGCATCTGAAATTCTGAAACACATGAAGGAGTTGAACCATTGCTCTGACTCCAATAGTTATTTCCATGTTCTGCAAATCGAGAAATCAGCAATGTTCATTCAATTCGTGGAGGACGTTTACATTTCGCCTGATTCGGAAACGATAACACATGGGGATATCAAACGTTTATGGGATTTTGCGCAAAACCCGGCAAAAGTTTACGAATGTCCGGAGGTTTCGTTTTTGTGGGTACGCGTCGAAACATTGGTGCATAAGTACCAGAAACGCATCAACGGCAAATTTTTAACCACTACCGCACCATTTTAATCCCCACACTATGAAACAAGAAACACTCGCCACGGCTACATTGATATTCCTTGCCGTGCTATTCATCGGACTTGTCGGGATGGTATTTATCGACAACGCCAACGGTGTTAAGATTGCATCGACCGTTATGGCAATCGCGTTGGTATTCCTTATGGTGGTCATTCATCAACTCGGCTATGGATCGGATGATGTGGAATGAACTCGCGAAAGCGGGGTGTATCTTCGACCGTGCGATTGGCGTATCTTTCGATGCGCTAATTTCCTCGGTCGTTGATTTGGATTTCGTTGTAAAGTTTGATTCCGTTTTAGAACTTTACATGATCAAGTACCGATTTCACACAAACCGAAAACATTTTCCAACAATCGAACAACTCCCGACCGAATTAAAGCGGTATTTTTGGGACGAGGCGAAAAAATACACCGAAGAACATGAGCGTCGAATCAAAGCCGCGAAAATCATCTACCTCGTCGACCAACTTTGCGCCGCGTCACCTGACGGCGGGTGAACTGACTACGTACGCGCTCCGGGTGTTGAACGCTTGGGGATGCACGGTCTGGCGTCAAAATAACCACGCAACACGCGGTCGTAAGTTCATCGGGATGAAAGGAGTTCCGGACATCATCGGACACGATCTCGAAGGTCGGGCGGTTTATGCGGAGATCAAGACGACGGGCGATCGGTTATCGCAAGATCAAGTCGATTTCATGAATGGAGCGGCGGCACGGGAATGCCGGGTGTATATAGTGCGGGAATTAGACGGGCAACCGAACGTCCAAAAATGGGAGGATTACCGTGGCGTCACGGGATGAAATACTCCGGATGATGTATGCCGATCCGGATATTTCCGCCGCGATTGGTAAAATGGATCCGCCGGAACTCCGCGACGATCTGCGACAAGAGATTTTTTTGGTGTTGGCTGAAATGGATGAGGCGTTGCTGATCCAACGCCACCGGGAAGGATGGTTAAGGTACTACATCGTTCGAACGATGCTAAACATGATCAAGTCGGATCGATCGACATTTTACAATCGATTCCGGCGGGGGTTTGAGGAATTGGGGGATATTGGTGAGCGAATACCGGATGAGGGCGCGGAAGGGGCGGAGAAATCGATCGAAGGGCATCTTTCCGGGTTGCATTGGTACGAACGTAAACTAATCGAGATATACTCCGAGAACGGACGGAACGTGGCAAAGATTTCACGCGAAACCGGGATCCCTTACCGATCACTTTTTAAGACGATCAAAAAAACGAAACGAACATTGGCAAAGGATATAAAACAAGGCGAGAAACCGACGCGCATCATTCGCGCCCGGCTCACGGTGGAAATCGCCGTCGGACGGGACGCCAACACGGACGAGGTGTGCGATGAACTCGAGGCGATGCAAGATGGGATATCCGAGGCGATAAAGAATCGTCCGGCATTTCGGAGAATGTCGGATCTGCGAATCATTTTAACACGAAACACATAAAACGAAACACATGGCAGAGCAAACAGCAGTCGATTGGTTATTTGAGCAAATTCCGGTTGAATGGACATCGACGAAATACGCGTTCGATGCGTATCAACAAGCAAAGCAAATGGAGTTATGGCAGTTGATTGGTCTGTTGCATTGGATGAGCAAGATTTCAACTGAAGAACCTATGCGTTTAGAAACCGATCATGATGATATAGTACAACAATACTACAACGAAACCTTCGGCAAATGATGACAATAGTTGCCTCCGCATTATTTACGTTTTGGTTCGCCACGCTTTCTGGACTACCTCAAAAATGGAAACTCCCCGCCCGTCCATTCGGTTGCGTTGTTTGTTTGCCCGTGTACATATCCGCCGCCCTATATTTCACGCCCGATTGGGTATCCGAAGCGGTCGCCATCGTTTTCGGATCTCCCGTGGTGGCGTGGTTATTCAACAACATGATGAACAATCTTAAAAACCGCAATCATGATTTTGACGCAAGATGATCGAGGTTTCCTCGACGCGCACAAAGTATATTTTGAGCAAGCTAAAATGAAATTCCTTCACGGATTTTCGCCGTGGGTAATGGATCGTTTCAACGCGATATTTGTGAAGTACGTTCAACCCGGGTATGTCCTGACTCCGTGGTGCAGCGAATGCGTGATCGATATGGTCACAAAGTTGGGCGCGTGGTATGATGGCATTCGGGATGAGGAAATGTTATCACTTCAAGCCGGAGCGGCAAACGTGGCCGCACAATTCGTTTTCCCGGACGATCTCGATACCATCACCGTGCAGCGCGGCGATACGGTAATAGATGCGCCGATCAAGAAAAAAGCGGGTCGCCCTAAAAAGAAGAAATGAGGATCCTTGCCGTCACTCAACCAATGTCCGGCGTCGGTTACCACCGCGTCATGTTACCGCTTTCAAAGATGCCGGGGGTGTATGTCCTATTCACGGATTTCATCAATGATGAGGTACTCGAACGCGGCTTTGACATCGTAATGTTCAACCGTTACATCCCGGGAGTTGAATTGCAAACGTTACTCGACCTACGGGCAAAGTATGGTTTCAAAATGATCGTCGACATCGACGATTATTGGAAATTGGATCCGTGGCATATCCTCGCCGCCGGGTTCCCTTCCGCCGTCGTTGTCGATCACATCGAGGCCGCCGATCTGGTCACCGTCACACACGAACGCCTCCGCCGTGCGGTGTTGCTGCACAATCCGAATTGCGAGATACTCCCCAACGCCTTGCCGTATGGCGAGGATCAGTTCACGATGCAGAAGGTGGCCGGGATTCATAAGGACGGAATCTTCGAGGATACGAAACGGCTCCGAGTATTATATGCCGGAGGGATCACCCACGAACGTGATGTCGCACTATTGCAAAATCCCATAAAGCGCATCGCGTCAGATACGTGGCTACGGGATCGGTTGTTTATGATCATGGCCGGGTATGACGATTCAAATCCGCGAGTAACTCCGATATGGCATCGCATGATTTCTGACTACCTTTGCGGGTTCAGCATGGAGGGATACGTCCGCGCACCACTCCCGCCCGACCAATACATGGCGTTTTATGCGGAAGCGGACATTGCGGTAGCGCCATTGGTTCCGTCGCTTTTCAATTCGTGCAAATCCAATATAAAAGTATTGGAGGCCGGAGTGAAAAATATCCCGATCATCGTGTCCAACGTTCCGCCATACGATGATTGTCCGCACGCCTTGAAGATCGACCGCCAACAAGATTGGTACCATACATTCCGGAATCTCGCAAAGGATGCGCAATATCGATTCGATATGGGCGAGGCCAACGGCGAGTGGTGCCGGGAGAATCACGACCTCAAAAAATGGAACGTCACTCGGAAAGAACTTTATCAAACCCTAATCAAATGAAATCAGTTTTAATCGGCATGGCCGTCCATGATTCGCCGGAGAATAAACGGGCAGAATTTACAATGCGCTGCATCGATCAGGTATTGCAGTCGATTGATCGTACCGGATGCATCCATGAACTTTACATAATCGATAACGCCTCGACTTGCAGCAAAACGCGCCAATATCTCCGCGAGGCATCCGATCATCCCCGCGTTGTCCTGATCACGAACGAAAAGAACATAGGAACGGCGGAGGCAATTAACAAGGCATGGAGGTATCGCCAACCCGGCCAACATTGCGTGAAGATGGATAACGACGTATTCATCCACGATCTAAAATGGATTGATCAACTGCGTGATGCCATCGAACGCGAACCGAAAATTGGGATATGCGGACTGAAACGTAAGGATTGTTGGGAACACCCAGAACATGAGCAACCGGATTTACGCTCCACGCTATTCATGCTACCGCACAAAGCCGGGGAAAGGTGGATAGTTGGAGAGCGCGTTTTTCATGTCATGGGTACGTGCCAAATGTATAACTCCGCATTCCTCGACAAGATCGGGTATTTATATCAACCTTCGCTTTACGGGTACGATGACGTACTCGCAGCACATCGTGCCGCGACCGCGGGATATTGGTCGGTGTTCCTCCCGCACATCGAAATCGATCACATAGATCCGGGTGATACCCCATACCAAAAGTGGAAAGAGGATCATTCGTCCGAGGTCACGCAAGAGGTGATCCGGATTTCTCGGGAGTACCGCAACGGATCCCGTCCAATTTATTACAACCCGTTCAACGCATGAAAGTTATCATAATCAGCGACAACCCGAATCACCCCGGACAACTTAAACTTACGGAATCCTTACGCCGTCACGGTTGGGATTACGTCGAGATCGTCGAACCGTTCCGGGGACTTGGGTACAAGATCAGCGAACTCGCAAAGTATCTCCGGCAAAGCGGCGATAAGGAATTTATCCTCATGGACGCCTTCGACACGTACTGCATCGCTCCGCCGCGTGATTTCGTTAAGTTGACGGATAGCGGGGTAATTATCTCCGGCGAAAAGCAATGTTTCCCGCATCCCGAAAAGGCGCATTTCTTTGAGTACGGTACGCCGTGGAGGTATCCCAACTCCGGACAGATATACGGGAACTCAAAAACGTTTTTGCAACTTGTCGATCTATTCCCGTGGAAGGACGCCGACAATGATCAAATTTGGTACACGGATCGCGCTTGCGGGCAAGGCGTTGGAATAGATTCGAATTGCGTGAACTTTCAATCCATCGCATTCGAGGAGGAGGGAGATTTCTCATTCGTTTACGATCGACTGCAAAACAATGTAACGGGTACGATGCCGCTATTTATACACGGGAACGGAAGAACCGACATGACTAAATTTTACGAACGCTTATGATCGAGGAACTAAAACGACCGATGGCGGAGATCGTCGCCGATTACACCGCGAAGGTGAACGCCGATCCGTTCCTGAAATCTTACCGTGATTGGATCGAGGCCAACGCCTTCGGATTCGGCGAACGGTGTTTCTTATGGATGTGGAAACGGATCGTCGATGAGATGCCGGAGGATTTCACGTTTTTAGAGATAGGAGTATTTCGAGGCCAGATCCTCGCAATCGTGGAATATTTGGCGACAAGATCCGGGAAGTTTGTCGAAAGGTACGGTATAACGCCGCTTGATTCAAGCGATGGACATTGGGAAAGCGACTACCTATCCGACATCATGCAACTGCACGAACAATTCAAAATACATGAACATTTTGTTTTATTAAAAGGTTCATCGACGGAGCCGAGGATTATTGAATTAACGCGAAGTAAACCCGAATTTAATATCCTTTACATCGACGGCGGACACGCTTACGATGTGGTGAAATCCGACATTGAGCATTACGCGCCATTGGTCAAACCGGGCGGGTATCTGGTCATCGACGATTGCAATAATCGACTGGATATGCCAGACGGATATTTCCGGGGGATAGAATCCGTATCGAAAGCGGTCGATGAGGTATTCCCTCCGTTCACGCAGAACGATGATTGGGAGTATATCGGATCCGTAGTTCATAACCGAATATTACGCAGACGATGAAAATTCAAGAGGTCAAAATATCGGAGGTCAAAGCGAACCCGAACAATCCCCGGACGATTTAGTTTTATTGGGGGATAGTATGTATATTTGTAACATGGAAAAACAAATAGACGGGTTCAGTAAATACACATTTAGTGATTGCGGTAAAGTATTCGCACTTGACAAAAAAGGCAAAAGAGAAATTAAAGGAGCGAAGGACAAAGATGGTTATTTGAAAATAACATTGGTGAGTGACGAAAAAAAGAACATTTATTTCCGTAAACATAGATTGATTGCATGGGCTTTTCTTGGCAAAAGCGATATGCAAGTCAATCACAAAGACGGAAACATTTTGAATAACGCATTAAATAATTTAGAATATGTTAGTCAAATGGAAAACCAATCTCATAGAAGAAAGAGGTCTGGTTACGAGGTTGGGGTTTGTTGGGCAAAAAAAGAAAACAAATGGAGATCATATTTGCAACATAACAAAAAATGGTACCATTTAGGATTCTATGAAGAAAAACACAAAGCAAAAGAAGCGTACAATAAAAAATTACATGAATTGAACATTTCAAATAGATACTCGTGATAATAGAAAAGAAAAAACTATCCGACTTAATTCCCGCGCCATACAATCCAAGGCAAAGCACGGAAAAGCAAGAAAAGCAATTAAAAGCAAGTCTTGAAAAATTTGGAGTGGTTGAACCGATCATTTTCAATAAGCAAACGGGGTATATTGTCGGAGGTCATTTCCGAGTACGTGAATTGAAAAAAATTGGTTACAAAGAAGTCGAGTGCGTAATAGTTGATTTAAGTCCGGAAGATGAGCGGGAATTAAATATTCGATTAAACGCAAATACGGGCGATTGGGACTGGGAGGAACTCGCGAATAATTGGGAGGCGGAAAAGTTGGATGAGTGGGGATTGGATGTGCCGGATTTTAAGGTTGAACCCGAAGCGGAGGAAGATGATTACGAAGTACCGGAAACAATCACGACGGACATCGTGCCGGGGGATATGTTTGAGATCGGTGGCCATCGATTGTTATGCGGGGATAGCACAAACGCGGATGATGTGGCGCGGTTGATGAATGGGGACAAGGCCGACATGGTGTTCACGGATCCGCCGTATGGAGTTAGTTACGAAGGTGGGCACAACAAGAAAAAAAGAAAAGGAATCGAAAATGACACCCTGAAGGGCGATGATATAACAAATTTGTTCTATGAAAGTCTTTCATTGGCAATTGCCTATACTCATGATCATTCTGCATTTTATATATGGTACGCAAACAAAAAGGAGGTTGAAACATTTACATCTTTTGCGAAATTAGATTTAGATGTTAGGGCGGTTATATGTTGGTATAAAATCAAGAGCGGACTTGGAGCTTTTATGTCGCAATATATTCCAAATCATGAACCATGCATATATGCGCATAAATCAAGATGCTCGCCGCAATGGTTCGGAGCGACAGACGAAAAGACGGTTTGGGAATTAAAAAAGGATCAAAAAAATGAGCATCATCCAACACAAAAACCAATAGCACTACCGGAACGCGCAATAAAAAACAGCAGTAAAAGCAATCAAATTATACTTGATCTTTTCCTCGGATCCGGCTCGACAATGGTCGCCGCGCATCAACTCGGCCGCAAATGTTACGGCATGGAACTTGATCCGAAATATTGCCAAGTAATCGTCGATCGGATGCGGAAACTCGATCCGGCATTGGTGATCAAGCGGAACGGGGAGGTAATTTAAAACATCGGGGAATCATCGGGATGGCAAGACAAGTGAAACAATCGCACGGAGGGACGCTCACAAGACCAGCGAAGGGAGAAACGATGAACCCGAACGGAAGGCCGCGCAAGTTCGTTTCGGAACTCCGTGCGCAAGGATACCGCCTCGCGGAGGTGAATGACGCCATTCAAGTCATGCTATCCATGACGATCGAGGAACTCGGCGAGGTGTGGAAGAATCCGAAGGCGACCGTCCTCGAAAAGACAATCGCAGCGGCAATCCGGAAGAGTATCGAAAAGGGGTCGCTATATTCGATCGAAACGCTATTAACGCGCGTGTACGGGAAACCACGAGAATCAATCGATGTGAAGTCGGAGGAAAAGATAGTGATTACGCTCGGAAAATAATTTGCCGAAACTGAAAAATAAATTTGGAAGTTGTGTTGAAGATGTGTTATCTTTGATATATCAATCAAACGAAAACACACTAAAATGACAACGCTTAACACTACCGCCGATCAGATCATCGAAATCGTAAAAACAAAAGAGGTTCTGGTAAAATCAACAAACTACGTTCAATGTATCATCGATGATCAACTTTGCGAATTTCAAAAGAGTTACATTGCAAATAAATGGTACGAGTTTAAGCAAATCGGAAAAAGCAGCGCACCCAAAGAGGTATTTTTAAGATGGATTTAATATAATCGCCGGGGGAGAAATCCTCCGGCTTAATTTTACACACTATGAAAGGAGAATCCGACATCGTATCCGGCATTCAATCCATTCGCCGCGCTTACGATCATTGGCAAAGTTTCATCCGGGAACGTCCGGGATCACTCGCGGAAAGGATGTTCGGCGGATATTGCAAGCGATTGGAGTGGATCGCGAATGATCTATTATCATGCCCACATTTCCCCGATCTTGTCCGCGATGGCATCCGCAAGGAGTGGAACTCGGATAATTTCAGCATCCCGGCCATATCCGAAAAGGTGGCACTACTCCCGGTTGATCAACGTGCGATCGTGGAGGATATAATCGATCAACTCATTTCAGGTAAACAATTGGAAATCACAATCGAAACGAAAGAATAATGACGCCCGAACATTACGACATGGAGATACAGCCGATCACCTACATCATGGCCAACGGTCTTGGATTCTGCGAGGGGAACATAATAAAGTATGTATCTCGGTACGGATTGAAAGGCGGCATCGACGACCTTCGGAAGGCAAAGCATTACATCGAAATATTGATTGCCGAATGGGAGAAAGAGAATAAGATAGACGACTTTCCGCCAAAAGAAGAATGGGACAAAATGGTTATGAAAGAGCAAGAGAACGATATTAAACGGCTTGAGGCCATGGAGCAATGGCGGAAAGATAGATTAAGCAAACGATAACGGGTGAAAATCCAGATTGCTAACATACCGCACCCGGCGCAACAAACCGTCCTCGATTCGTCGGCAAGGTTTCGTGTGCTCATGTGCGGGCGGCGATTCGGGAAATCATTGATCGCGCAAATCATCGCGCTCATGAAATGCGGGGAGGGTAAAAAAGTGGCGTATATCACGCCGACTTATTTACTCGCCGGGGTGTTCTTTGACGCACTCGCGAAGGAATTACCGCCGACGATATACCGGAACGGGTCGGACAAGTTGATCGAGTTCAACGGAGGGCAAATCCGATTTTTCACCGGGGAAAAACTCGATCGCCTCCGGGGTCAATCGTTCCATACTGCGATCATCGACGAGGCGTCTTTCATCCCGAACCTCGAAGAAGGTTGGCAAAACTCGATTCGTCCGACATTGACGGACTACGCCGGGAACGCGTTATTCCTTTCCACGCCCAGAGGTAAAAACTATTTTTACTCCCTTTTCATGAAGGGCGACGGATCCGATCCGGACTGGCAGTCGTTCAAATATTCATCCTACGATAACCCGCACATCTCCGGGATGGAAATCGACGCGGCACGGGATCAACTCCCGGCGGACGTATTCCGGCAAGAGTACCTCGCCGATCCAATGGACAATGCAGCGAATCCCTTTGGCGGAACCTACATCCGTCAATGTATCTATCCGATCAGCACCGCACCACCCGTTTGTTTCGGGGTGGATCTCGCGAAGTCCGTCGATTGGACGGTGATCATCGGAATCGATGCGAATGGCGGGGTGTGTCATTATGAACGATTTCAGCGGGATTGGAGGCAGACAAAACAAGCGATTTCCGCACTCCCACGCGTTCCGACGTTGATCGATTCCACGGGTGTCGGCGATCCAATATTCGAGGATCTCGCCCGTGACGGTCGTCCGGTGGAGGGGTACAAGTTTTCGTCGCAGAGCAAACAACAACTCATGGACGGGTTGGTAACGGCGATACAACAACGGATCATATCATTCCCGGAGGGCCAAATCACCCGGGAACTCGAGGTATTTGAATATCAATACACCGCGCACGGGGTACGCTATGCCGCGCCCACGGGGTTCACGGATGATTGCGTTATGGGGTTGGGTTTGGCATGGCATAAATTCCAACGGTCACGGACGACGGGGAAATATACTTTTGTGTAAATTCACAACTATGGAATTAAGCGCGGTTGAATGGCTTGTTCGTAAATTGTCGTACGGGCAAAATATTAAAATGAATTGGGTCACGCAGCAATACATTGAACAAGCGAGGCAACTCGAAAAACTCTTGCAAAGCCAAGCGATTCAAGATGCGCTAACTACAATCGTAAAAACAAATCCGGAGCAATGAAATGTTACACGTGGAACGATTGCAACGTCGGGCAATGGCAGCAAATCCAAAGCATCTTCGGCGAGCGCGGCAACTCATGGCTCGATAATGTCGTTCGTCCGGCGGCAATCATCATGGATCGCACGGAGCATGAACTTGACTCATTATCCACCGCTGAAATCGTTGAGGTCGGAAAGCAGATCGCATTCGTACATACCGCCGTACAACCGCAAGCGCAACGCATCATAGAGGTACGCGGAAAGCGGTATCGATGCGTCTACGATGTGACGATGATGCCCGCCGCACGGTATATCGAATCCAAGGTATTCGGCCAAGACGTTCACAAAGAACTCCATAAGGTCGCCGCGTGTATGGTCATACCTCAAAAGCGGCATTGGTTACTCGGGTGGATCGACGATAAGTACGACGCATCCCGTCATTCAGAATATGCCGAAGATATGCTCCATGCTCCGATTCCCGCCGTACTCGGATCCGTTCTTTTTTTTTGCGACGTATATCTGACGTTGATAAACAATTCCCGGGTTTATTTGGTGAGGGAACTGATGAAACGGCAGAACCTCCCGGTCGCGGAGGCGGAAGCGTTCGTGAACGATTTATGTCACGTTATGGATGGCATTATACGACCGAGCGCGTCGCGGAATATCTCCGAATACCTTTGAGCGACGCTTGGGAAGTTCCGACATTGGAATATTTGAACGCCGTTGCCTACTTAAAAGCGAAGGCGGAGTTTGAAAAAGCCGCGCTGAAATGACATGGCGAAATCCCTGAAACAAGTCCAAGACGAACTATTAACGAGCGGATACCTCGACACGCTCGCGGATGATCCCGTCGATCCCGGATCCGCTCCGACGAATAATGCCGTTTCGGATCTCATCATAAAATTAGCCGGGGAGTTTGTTATCGCCGTTCAAGAAAACCTCGATCGGCTCGGCAAGGTATCCACGGGAGGATTGACTGACGGGGTATCCGCCGGAGATCTGGTTCAATCCGGGTCAACCTACACGCTCGAAATCGGATACGATAAAAATGATCCCGCCGCGAAATATTGGGATTTCGTCAATAAAGGGGTACGTGGTATCCGATCCGGCCAACCCGCATCATCGCCGTACCAATTCCGTAAACTTTCCGCACCGCCCGTTATGGTAGAGGAAATCAAAGGATGGTTACGCGTGAACGGTATCGCGGCAAGGAATGAGGATCAACGCGAGGACTTGTCGCGATTGCAGCAGAAACGCCGCAATATCGCCGCCGAACAAGATCCGCAAGGGGATTTTGCCTACGCGATTGCCCTCGCCATAAAACGGCGCGGATTGCCTTACACGGGATATTTCGATCAAGCGGTTAACGCTTATTTCGGAAAAACATTCGCCCAAGCCGTCGCGAAGGCTGCATCCTTTGATGTACGCGTCGCCGTCCGGAAGTTCAATCCGGCTCAAAATGCCTAATTAATGGCATGGCAATTACTATTGTGCAATCACCGGAAAACCGGGCATCCATGCACGACGACTTATGGCACGTTGTGACATCCAACAATACCGGACAAACCGGATTCAAGTATGTTTTCGACGTTTACATTTCCACGACGCTTGTTGCTCGTATAAAATTATTTCCGGATCCGAATGAGGATTGCGGAACGTTCAACGCCGGGAACATTATCCGGAATTATTGGACGACGTATTTCAAACCCAACACAACGCAAACGGCGTTTAGCCACTCCACGGATGGGATATTCGTGGCGTACACGATAAAGTTCGGCGAGGAATACGGCGGCACCCTTTACACAAACCTTACGACCGCGAATTACGAGGCGTTCAATTTCTACAACCCGATTTTCCGGGATTGGTCGACATCATATCTGGATACTTTCATCGGGAAATGGCTCACGGGTCGCGATCGATCCGCATTGACTTGCGGGTACACCGAAAAACTTTTCGCGTCGTGGTTCAACTACGGATTCCCGGACGTATCGCAAGCGTTGAAAGTAACCGTCGATGGCGGATCCGAGCAATCCGGCACGGGGAATTTCACCAACGCATTGCAAATATTCGACGTATCCCCGGGCGCGATTAACACATATTTCGGATCGACGGTCATCCCGTCGACGGCCACACAATACCGCGTCCGCATCAATACGGGCGATTACCTCACGATCAAGTTAGCGTGTAATCGATACGAAGTCGAAACGCTCCATTTCCTTAATTCATTGGGCGGCTATGACACAATGACATTCCGGCTCGTCAACCGTGAGGAACGAACCGCCACACGGGAGTCGTACCAACGTCCGGGATGGGAAGTGGTATCGGATACGGTTGCGCGGTATGATTCGTTCAAAAAAATGTATGCTGGGCGCGTTAATCATGTCATTTCGCAAGGGGTGACATTCCGGCTTACCTCCGATTTCCTCACCGAAACCGATCACACATGGCTGCGGGATCTGATCATGTCGCCGGAGGTGTACCTCGAAAAATCCGGCTACTATTATCCTGTCACGGTCGGCACGAATAATTGGGCGGAACGTATCCGGACGGTCGATAAAATGTTCAACCTCACGTTGGATATCAACTATTCACGCCCGGTAAATTCTCAATATCGATGAGGACGGAAATTTACATCGAAGGCCGTCGGTTGGATCTTACGGAGGATCTATCCGTCGAGTTTACATATCAAATCGACGACATTAAGGAGTTCGCATCACGTGAAACGAACTTTTCAAAAACGGTCGTACTCCCCGGCACGGCGAATAATAACAAGTTGTTCGGTTTCGTTTTCGAGTTCGGATCGCAAAACGCATACGACGAAAATACCGCCAACCGGGGGTATAATTTCAACGCATCGAAGGCGGCGACTTGTTACGTGTACGTTGACAAGATCCAGATCATGAAGGGGGTGATTCGGCTACTCGAAATCGTCCGCGATGGCGGGGAGATCGAGTACGAATGCGCCATATTCGGCGAATTGGGCGGGTTCATTAATGCACTCGGAAACGGCAAGATCGAGGATCTCGATTTCTCGGCATACGATCACGAATGGACGATGGCGAACATAACCGGGTCATGGGAGCCGACGACCGGGATTTCCGTTTCGGGCGTGACCCTGACCGGGTATTATCCGGCGTCGGGGTATTTTTACCCGCTCGTCGACTACGGCGGGGTATCCACCAATAAAAAGGATTGGGATTTCCGGGCATATCGTCCGGCATTGTACGTTAAAGAGTACCTCCGGAAGATCATCGCCGGATCCGGGTACACCTACGAATCGGATTTCTTCGATACGCAACTATTCCACCGCCTTGTCGTGCCGAACAATCAAAAGGTATTGAAGCGGTTCACCTCGACGGGGTTATCGGTCGTGGCGGATGCTGAAACCTACACC
>Ga0105097_10000789_pt1 | contig 14851 bp, 10 predicted proteins | sample PPLLak12cMay2015_FD_87035 | JGI IMG/M metagenome (GOLD analysis project Ga0105097, IMG submission 87035) | Freshwater sediment microbial communities from Prairie Pothole Lake near Jamestown, North Dakota, USA - PPLs Lake P7 Core (1) Depth... | ecosystem: Environmental > Aquatic > Freshwater >... | reverse complement strand
TGCCTTTCTAAGTCGATCTGGTCGAGTATGTCTTTCATGATAGTCGTCTTGCGGGCCTCAGTGGCGCCCCACAGAGCCAGGGCTTCACCGGGAACGGCTTCGAAGGAGACGTTCTGCAGGACGTGAAGCTTCTTGTAAGATTTGCTGACGCTGTGCGCCAGGATGCGTGGATTTATCTGGCTTTCCAAGGAGATGCCTCTATAGTTGATTTACTTAGCAGGTGTGCGCCGGGCTTGCGCGGCAGACCCATGCCAACCAGCCCCAGGGACAGGCCCGCCGCCAGGATTGCTGCAGCGGCCACGATTAATGGTGTGCGCGGAGCGCCTTCGCCTGCAGCTCCAGCGGGTAAAATCGCCGCCCGCATGCTGGGCGTGGCATCGCTTAGCTTTGGCTGGGGTTGAAAGATCGGAAACGCGGCAGCTGCCATTTCGACAGCCTGCACCGCCGGGCTGTAGATCAGCATACGCAGCAAGGGCTCGCGATCGGTCAGGTTCTCGAAGAGACGCTCGGCATGGTAAGGGATATCCCCGATGCCATCGCCGTCGCCATCGAATCCGGAGTAATCGCTCCAGTAGTTGGCCGACCAGGTATTTTGTCCCTGGCCGCCCCCCTGGATGGCCATTTGCTCCGAGTTTTCCCAGAAAGTATTTTGGGTAAATTCCGCTCGCTTCACAGCCGGCATCAATGAGACGGCAATGTTATTGTAAGCAAAGACATTTTCTGTAATATGGGCAAAGCCTTGTGGGGTATACGGTGTCCCATCCAGGAATACACCTGCGTGGTTATCCACCAATAGATTCTGGTACACCCGGACGTTATCGGCATCTTTAAAGCCCAATCCGTAACCGCTGCTGCCATGTTGGCCGCGGATATCGTTTTCCTGCAGGTTTATATCGTTGGAATACATCACGTAGGCGCCGACAGAGTTGTTCATCACCTGGTTGCCCAGGATTTGCGCGCCGTCACAGTACATCAGGTGCACGCCATAGCGCCCATTTTCGATGCGGTTGTTTCGCAAGATGATGTTCCTGGAATACCAGATGACGACATCCCGCGCCTCGTGCACGTGATTGGCCTCTACGGTAACTTCCTGGCTGTACCAGACGCGGATGGCATCGCCTTTGCGACCCTGGTCATATTGAGGCTTGCTGGTGATGTCGTTGCCGCGCAGCACTGCCCGGTCGGCCTCGGCCACAAAGATGCCGAACAGCACATCCACCAGGCGGTTATCCGCCACGGTGATATCCGCAGCGGTCACACTGATTCCGGCATGGTCCCGGTCGGGCTCCACGCCGCTGCCACGCACGGTAAAACCTCTGAAAGTAATCTCCGGCGCGGCCAGGGTCACCACAGTGCCTTCTCCGCCGCCATCGATCACCGGATCGCCCTCTCCTTCCAGGGTGACGGATTTCTCCACCACCAGCGGGCCGGCATAGACGCCCGTCTGCACCCGGATGACATCCCCCTCACCGGCTGCCTGCAGGGCGGCCTGGATGGTAGTGTAAGGGCCGTCTGGAGAGACAACCAGGTCGGCTGCTTTACCCGACACCAGCTCCACGTGGCCTGCCAGTACTGGACGGGCAACCTGGAAGGTACCAGCCAGCAAGGCAGCCACTAGCAGAACGACTCCCGATGCTTTCATGATGCAGCAGATTGCTCCTGGGTTTTGATGCGTTTGCGGGCATCCTGCAGAGGCTTGTAAGCCACCCGGTGGAACCAGAGTCCGACCAGGATGACTGCCACGGCTGCCAGTGCAAGGTAAAAACCTGCCTGCAGCTCGGCTACTGTGCCGAACTGGGCGATTTTCCCCGTCCCAAGGATGGGGGGCGTGAATGGATCGATGGCTCCACCCAGGGCTGATTCCGGGTCGATGCTGTGCCCGTAGGTATACAGGATGAGCCACAGGTCGGCCAGGAAGATCACCGGCCATAACAGGGCGGGAAGGGCCAGGATGGCGGCCCACTTGCTGTGAATAAAGGTAGCGGCGATCAGCAACAGCCCCAGCATGGCCAGCGCAGGAATCGAGATTTGCCGCTCGAAGCGCCCACCTTCATCCAGCGGCGGCATCCCCAGGTAATGGTTCAGCCCATCGATCTCGCCCATGTCGCCTTCCAGGTGGTTGACGTAGACCTCAACGGTCAGGCCCTTGGGATACTGTGGGGCGGTCATGGTGATGCTCCAGTACGGCTGGAACATCGAGACCACCAGCAGCAAGGCGGCCAATACCAGGATGGCGCTGGGCAGCTGGTAAGTCAGCAGGCTCTTCTGGCTGCCATCCGGCAGCAGGACTTTCACGTCTGGATCGGGATCAAACTTCATGCCTGTGCATTCCTTCCGGGGGATGGGACACCGGAGCATCCCATCCCCCGTACGTATCAATCAGGTTCAGGGCTTGACCAGGAAGTAACCCAACATCTCCAGGTGCAAAGCCGAACAAAACTCTGTGCAGTAGAAGGCAAACGTGCCGGCCTGGTTGGCGTCGAACTCAACGGTTTGTGTCTCGCCGGGCTCCAGGCTGAGGTTGATGTTATAACCGGGGATGGCAAAGCCGTGGGTGGCGTCGGGTGTGCGCTCCAGGCTGGTCAGGTGCCAGATGACATGGTCGCCTTTGTTAATCTCGACATGCTCCGGGTTGTAATGCGAACGGACCACGGTCATCCAGATCTCTACATTATTGCCATTGCGCTCAATCCTGGCCTGCTCTTCACTGGTGATGGCATTGGGATCGACGCTCATGGTCTCGGGATTCCAGCCGATTTCCGGGTAAACCTCGAATGGGTTTAGTTTATCGGCCTTGATGATCTGCGTATAGTGCGGCTCAGCCATGCCGATGGGCATATCGTACAGCAGCTTCATCTGGTCGCCAGTCTGGCTGACATCCACCAGCTGGAAGTTCTGCGGCATGAGCGGGCCGACCTTTGCAAAGCGATCGATGCTCCACTTGTTCAGCGCGACCACGTAACCGCCATCGGGGGAAGCGGTATCGCCTTCTGCTGCGGCGATATGGCCGATGTTGTACTGCACCGGTAGCTTCTGCACCAGGGTCCAGGCTTCCTCGGGGTGCTTGTCGGCATACGGGCCGCCCAGGGTCCAGCGTGCGACCGCGGAATCCAGGAACAGCGAGGTGTAAGCATAGCCTTTGTCGTCGTAGACGGTGTGCAGCGGGCCGAGTCCGAGCTCGACCTGCGCTTCCATCGACTTATCCAATGGGATAACCGGCACGCCAAACACATCCGTTTCCAGGCCGCCGGCATCGATGGCCGCTTTGATCTTTTCAAACGAGTAAATCGTCACATGCGGGTCCAGCTTGCCGCCCACCACGATGAACTCGCCACCCGGGGTCACGTCCGAGCCATGCGGGCTCTTGGGTTCGGGAGTGAAATACAGGATGCTTTCATCAATGGCAGTCTGCAGCGAGATCATGGCGATGCCGCTGACCTCCTGGGCGCCGCCGGCTTTGACAACTTCTTCGGCTTTCTTCCAGTCGATAATATGCAGGTAATCGGTGTCGTTTTTAGTGGTGCCGGCTTCGAAGGGCGGATTACCCGATTCTATGCCGCCGGTCGCCATTTCGGTGTTGAAGGAGTTGCAGAATACCCAGCCTTCGCTCACTGCTTTACCGGCGTCACATAGATCTTGCCAGTAAGGCGGCAGCTCGATCTGGAAGGATTTTGCCTGGTCGATCCGACCAGCCAGGCGATCGAAGGCCCAGAATGTGATCACGCCGCGGTAGGCTTCCTGGTACTGGTCCAGCGGGGCATACTCCCAATTGATGGGAGCGGCGTACTGCGGCCCCTCGACCACGTACTCGGTATTGGGGGTAACAAAGGTGCCGCCGTGGTCGTTGATGGCGGTGGGATTTTTGACAATTTGCTTGGTTTCGAAATCACGCAGATCGATCACCGCCAGGCGGGCGTTGGCCTTATCATTGATGAAGACGAACTGCCCATCATACTCGCCGGCCGTTTCAGACAGGCCCGGATGGTGGGTATCGCCCCATTTGATCTCAGTTCCGTCTGGCATGAAACCGCCTGCCAGCACGGCATCCCCCGAGCCGCCGTAGCCGTATCCCTGCCAGGATTCGGGCGTGAAGACAGCGATCATTTTTAAGATACGCATGGATGGCACGCCGATCACCAGCATCTGACCAGACTGGCCGCCCGATGCGAACATGATATAGGGATCGGTCTGGCCGGATGGCATGTAGGTTTTCAGCGCCGCGTACACGTCGTTAGGTGTCAGGCCGCGCTCGGCAGCTACAGCAGCCGCATCGGCCGGCAAGCCTTCAGCGGCGGGCGTCTCGGCGGGTTCGTTCCCACCGCTGCACGCCCCCAGTAAAACGGAGAGCAAGAGCAAGACAATCACCAGCTTTTTCATAATCTGTTCCTCCAGGTGGCATTCCAATAATTTGGCAATATGGAGGATTATGACCGAGTTTCTTGGTGAACGGTATGACAACGGTCATATTTATGCTGCCTGTCTACAGATATAATCCATTTACATGCCGAAAAACATTTCCGATCGTCTGGCTCGGTTACGCTTTCCCCTGATCTTGCTGGCTATTTTCTCATTGCTGGCAGCCATCTGGGCCGGTTGGATTCGCATTGGTTGGCCCTGGCCACCTGGACAGCCGCTTTTGATCGCATTGCATGGGCCGTTGATGGTCAGCGGGTTCCTGGGTACCTTGATTTCCCTGGAGAGGGCCGTGGCCCTGCTTCCCCGCGTCAAAGAACGACCCGGGGCTTCGGCGGCTTTTATGGCGGCGCCTGCGCTCAGCGGGTTGGGCAGCCTCCTGTTGATCCTGGGCGCTCCGGGGTGGCTCCCGCTTGCGCTGATCGCGGCCGGCAGCCTGCTGTTGCTGGCGATGATGATCCTTGTTGTCCGCCTGCACACCGCCCTGTATACCATCGTAATGGCGATCGGGGCCGGCTGCTGGCTGGCGGGCAACCTGCTCTGGCTGGGCGGCTGGCCGGTATACCGGGTAGTCCCGCTTTGGACGGCTTTCCTGGTGCTGACTATTGCCGGCGAGCGGTTGGAACTGGGGCGCATCTTGCGCCTGTCACGCTTGAAAACCCGGCTTTTTGCTGCGCTGGTGGGATTGCTGCTGCTGGGTTTGGTTGGGTCGCTGGTGAATTTTGACCTCGGGGCGCGCCTGACCGGGCTGGGCTTCCTGGGATTGGCAGTCTGGCTGCTGTGGAACGACATCGCCCGTAAAACGATTCGCCAGTTAGGCTTGCCTCAGTTTATTGCTGCCTGCCTGCTCTCGGGTTTTGCCTGGTTGGGGGTTGGAGGGGTGCTGTACATGGTTTACGGCGGTGTGGCCGCCGGGTTGTACTACGATGCCGCCCTGCACGCGATTTTCCTGGGATTTGTCATGGCGATGATTTTTGCCCACGCACCGATTGTTTTTCCGGCGGTGCTGGGACGACCGATACGGTATTCTCCCTTCTCCTACGTATACCTGGCTCTCTTGGACCTTTCCCTGCTGATGCGCCTGATGGGGGATTTGCAGGCCGATTTTACCCTGCGACGCTGGGGTGGCCTGTTGAACGGCATCGCCATCTTGCTGTTTCTGGGCAGCACCGCCGTCTCCCTCTTGCGCAAGCCCCCGGCTGGGTCCGAATAAGCCGGTAGTATAATCTTCTCTACCCGGGAGCCAGGCGCACTGCCGGTACCGGCCTGTCGCATGACCACATCGATTAACCGCCGCGATTTTCTAAGATTGGCCGGCCTCGCCTTGGGCGGCTTGCTGGCCCCTGCCTGGGTTTTTTCGACTAACCTGGCAGCAGACCCAGAAGTGGAGAAAACCAGCCGGGGTATGCGCGGCCGGGTGGCGCGCCGCTACATTTCCTACTACAGCCAGCCGGATGACGCCAGCCCGCGGTTGGGCAAGATCGAGCGAGATACGCTGCTCGACCTGCTGGAGGTCGTGGAGTCGCCTGCCGGCCCGCCACATAACCCGCGCTGGTACCGCATCGCTGGCCTTCAGGGCAAGGAACGCTCGGAATCCAGCTATGTTCACAGCGGCTATATACAGCGGGTAGATGGGGCGCATCTCAATACCCCAGTCGCATCGGCTACAGAGGTGGGGCAGCTGGCCGAAGTCACCGTGCCATTTTCCCAGACGCATTACCAAAACAAGCAGGGCTATTACCAGAAAGTCTACCGCCTGTATTATGAATCCCAGCACTGGGTGACCGGCATCCAGGAGGGCCTGGATGGCACCTCCTGGTACAGCCTGACGGACGAGTGGCTGCGGGTGCGCTACATCGTCCCGGCGGCGCACCTGCGCCTGGTGCCGCCGGCCGAGTTGGCGCCGGTTGCGCCGGAAGTGCCGGCGCAAGAGAAGCCCATTCGGGTCTCGCTGGAAGCCCAAACGTTGATGGCCGAAGAGGCGGGGCGGGTTGTCCTGCATACCCAGATTGCCAGCGGGATGAAGTATATGGAAACGCCTAAGGGCGAGTTCTTCATCAACCGCAAAACGCCTTCCAAGCACATGGGCAACGGCGGGCTGACCGGGGACCCGAATGCCTACGAGCTGGTGGGCGTGCCCTGGGTATCGTTCTTCCATACCAACGGGGTGGCTTTCCACGGTACTTACTGGCACGATAACTACGGTGTGCCGATGAGCCACGGCTGCGTCAACATGCGCACCGCTGAAGCCCGCTGGCTGTACCGCTGGTGCCTGCCGGCCTATAGCCCGGAATTCGAAAGCCGGCTGGGCTGGCGGGTGAAGGGCGAGGGGACAGCGGTGATTGTCGAGTGAGGGAAATATCCCCGCGGCAAAGAACGCCGCGGGACTTTGGCCCCGCGGCAAAGAACGCCGCGGGACTTTGGGATCACAGCAGCTGGCGCAGGACTTCGACCAGGATTTGCGCCAGGACGATCTTGAAGATCAGCGCCACGGGATAAACACTGGCATAGGAGAGCACCGGCAGCTCGGTCTCGGTTTGAGCGTTGGCCGCTTCCAGACCGGCTGGGTTTGTCATGCCGGCGGAGAGCGAGCCCATCACGGCCAGCAGATTCATTTTGTAGAAAAGGAACATCAGCAGCAGCCCGGCCAGCATCGACAGGATGGTGATCAGGGCCCCGCCGGCCAGCAGCATGAAGCCCTGGCCTTGCAGCACTTCCAGGAAGTTGGCCCCTGCGGCGATCCCGGCGCCGGCCAGGAAGAAGATCAGCCCCAGCTCGCGCAGCACGCTCTTGGCGGCCGGCGGAACATAAAGGCGCAGCGGCCCAAGTCCGCCGAAATGCCCCACCAGCAGACTGACGATGAAGGCCCCGCCGGCGGTGCCCAGCTGCACGGTGATTCCATTCGGCAGGTTGATCGGGATGGATCCCAGCAAGATGCCCAGCAGCAGCCCGGCCAGGAAGGGCAGCATGTTGGTTTCGCTGGCCCGGCGCGGCGAACCCTGCACCTGCTTGGCAAAGGCATCCACGGCGCTTTTTTCCCCTACTACACGAATGTTATCGCCCATTTCCAGGCTCATATTGCCGGTCGGGGTCATCTCCAGCCCCTGGCGGCGGATGCGCGTGATCAGCACGCTGTAGCGCTCCCAAACTTTGAGCTGCGCCAGCTTCTTGCCGGCCAGGGAGGCTGCCACCACCTCCACGTCCACGCTCAGCACATTGGCGTTCACATCCATGCGCTCGTCCGTCTCATCTCCCAGCAGCAGCGGCATTTTGGCCAGCTCGTCGGCCGCCCCAACCACCATCACCAGGTCGTTCAGTTCCAGCACCGTTTCCGGCGAAGCGGCAAACACCTGGCCGCGGCGTTTAATTCGCGAGATGTTGACCAGGGTCATGCGGTGCGGGTTGATCTCCCGAATCTGCTTGCCGTCGCAATTGGGATTGGTGATGCGAAATACGCGGGCTTCTAGCGACGGTGACTCGACTTGCTTTTCTTGCGCCCAGCGTTCTTCCTCCCGGTGTAGATTGCGCCGTGCCAGGCGTGGCAGGAACTGCACCAGCAGCGCCACGCTAACCAGGCTGAAGGGGTAGGCGATGCCATAGCCAACCGAGACGGTCCCGCTGGTTCCCGGGGCGATGCGCTCGACGGCGGCGATGGCGCCCGCCAGGGCCGGGGTGCAGGTCAGTGCACCGGTGTACAGCCCGGAAGCCAGGCGGTAATCCAATCCTAGAAATTTGCCGACCGCAACCGTTAGCAGCGCCCCCACGCCCACGATCGCCAGGGCAATCACCACGTACTGGATGCCGTGGCGCTGAAAGGTACGGAAGAAGCGCGGCCCGGCCTGCAGCCCAATGGCATAGACGAACAGCAGCAGGCCTAGCTCCATGATGGATTGCGGGATGGTGTACCCCAGGTGGCCAAACACCATGGCGGTGAACAGCACACCTGCTGCGCCGAGCTTGATGCCCTTGATGGAGATCTGGCCGATCAGGGTACCAATGACTAAAATGGCGAACAATACCAGCATGGGAGAGATTCTACTGCATTAAAAGCCTTTGGTGAAAAATTGCACAAATCGACCGCCCCAGTAAGGTCATCCTTTCCATACTGTACTCCCCTGTTGATTCGCTTTTCTATAGCGCAATCAGGCCCACCGACAGCAGGCACAGCGCCAGCCCCAGCCACTGCCACCGGGACACTTCCTCGTGCAGCAGGCGGCGCGCCAGCAGGACGGTCACTGCCGGGTACATCGAAGCTACCACTGCGGCGATATCCAGGCGAGTGAGCTGGCGGGCCAGAAGGTAAAACACATTGCCGCCCATATCCAGAGCGCCGGCCAGTAAAGCGGCTGGATTGCTGAGGAGAGACGGGAGGGGCAGCCGCTGCCGCCTCAGCAGGATCAAGCCCACAGCCAGCGAAGCCAGCTTGGAAACAACCAGCGGGGCGAACAGCTGGCCCTCGTGCCCTAGCGAGATAAAAACGAAAAAGCCGCCGAATCCCAACCCGGAGAGTATCGCCAGGCCGGCTTCCTTGCTGCTGCTATGCCCGGCGTCCACCCCGTCTAAAGACCCCAGCTCAGCCGAATCGGCGCCGGCCGGACCTGGGCTTATGGGAGGTACTCTGCTGACCAGGGTGATCCCGCCCAGCCCGGCGGCGAAACCGGCCAGCTGCAGGCCGCCGGGCAGACCCTGGCTGAGGGCGGCAAACAGCACCGGTACGGCTGCGCCCACCACTGCAGCTGTAGGCGCCATCGTGGCGGCGCCGCCGCGCGCCAGCCCGCGGTAGAGCAGCACGGTGCCCAGCGCTCCGGAAACGCCCGCCGCGGCTGACCAGGCAATGCTCTCGGGCGAAAGAGTAAGCTCTCCCCAGAGCAGGGCCAGGAGCATCAGCACCGCCAGGCTGGCCAGGGCTGCCAGGGGCAGCACCTGGATGGCATTGTGCCGGCGAGCCGCCCGCCCACCACTGAAATCGCCCCCGCCCCAGCTGATGGCCGAGATCAGAGCCAGGACAACGCCCAGCAGATGAGAAGGGGACATGCTCATGGGTGGACTCTACGGTTTCACTTCCAGGCAGGTAAGCAGGCTTTCACCTGCTTGCAACTCCAGAGTCGCCGGCGTTTCAGGTGGCTGGAGCGCGGCGTCTACCGGCAGCAGATTCTTCAGGTTTAGCAGGCGTCCCTGGCTGCTGACTCCCAGCACCCCACCCTGCCTGGAAATCTGTGTCGGGGTGAGAAAGGCTACCGGTAGAAAATTGCGTCGCAAGGACAGGCCTTTTCCACTAGTGCTCCCTTCCTGCACCAGTTTTTCAGATTCCAGCCAGATCCAGCGGCCGTCAGAGCTCAGAGCCAGCATGTCGTGCCCAAGATCGGTACGCCACATCGGCGGGTCACCCCGCGCAGCTTGTCCGGCGATGCTGTGCGGGACGTCGCGGGGGCCGGCCGGTAAAGTGGCTCCGGCGGCGGTCAGGCGCTCTTCTGCCCTGCCGCGTGCAACGTCGCGAGGCCGCACTCTCAGCAGCTCGTAGGGCTGGAAGCTGAGCTGCGCCAGTGGAGCCGCGGCTGCCCGTCCCAGATTGGTGGCTGCCAGGATCAGGCTGTCTGCCGCTGCAGAGAACAGATATGCCGGGATGTGTGTCCCGCGCAGCGTCGCGGGGTGTGTCCCGCGCAACGGTGTAGAGCCGGTAACCCGCCGCTCGAGCTGGAAGTAGGGCCGCTTGCCGATATGCTCCGCCAACAGGCGCATATCGAAGGCCCGCCCTTGCCCGGGTTGGGTGACCATCACGATATAGCCGGCCGAAGCCACCTCCGGCCAGTCACGCGTCTCAGCGCCGGGCCAACCGGTGAGAGCGGCCACCCATTCTCCAGCTTCCAGCGGCAGCACGTAGGTGATGCCGCGTGGGTCGGCCTGAGCCGCCAGGTACAGGTCGGCTACTTTTGCGGTGATCAGCTTCTGGCGGTTGGTCACCAGCAGGAGGTGCTCGTCGGCACGGAAAATAGCCAGGTGGGCGGTCCCGCGCAGCTGCGGGTTTATCTGCGATAGATGTTTTGCGAAAGCTCCCTTGAGCGTGACAACTGCCAGCCCGGAGCGAGCAAATTCCGCAATCCGGCCGGCGTCCAGCGCCAAGATGTGCTGGCCGCGCAGGAAAAAAAGAATGTATTCCGGCAGGCTGACCCGGCCGCCCTGGTGCTCCTGCCGCGTCATCAGCTGTCTGCCGATTAGCGTCAGGTTGGCCGTTTTCATCTCCCGCACACTGCCATCCTGGGTGATTTCTTCAACAGAACGGGAGGCCGAGTTGGGTGTGTAGGCGGTCGCCTCGACCAGCCCGTCAGCGATCTGACGGCCGCGCACCGCCAGCCCGGCGGTCACGCTGCTGAAGGCGTCGATTGCCATGACCTTGTCGGGGCCAAATACTTCGTCCAGCATTTCAATAAATAACGGGATTTGTGAAGAACCGCCGGTGCGCACCACCCGGTCGATGTCCTGCGGTCGCAGCCCGGAGCGCTCCACGGTCGCCAGCAGCTCAGCGCGAATCTGGTCGGTCTCGTGGCGGATGGTTTTCTCAAAGCGCATGCGCGTGATCTGATCTTTGATGGTGAAATCTTGGCCTGGCAGCAGAAACTGCGCGATGTAGCTTGTCGAGAGCTGCTGCTTGGCGCGCTCGATCAGGTCGAAAGCCAGCAGGGCGTAGTTCGAGGAGACAATCTCGAGCAGGGCCTGCGTCTTTTCCGGCTCCACCGCCCCCTGGTGGATGCTGCGCAGCATCTCCAGGTTCTGCGGGGTATTCAGCGTCAGGATTTCATACGGGTTGGCAAGCGAGTCGAAGATTTGGGAGGGAATTGGGTAACGCACGCCATTATCGACGAAGAAGCTGCCCTCGCCCAGGTGCGGCGGCAGGACGGCGCGGAACAGGCGCTGGTCGAAAACATCTCCGGCAATAGGGATGCCGCCCGTCGCCAGTACCTGCTGGGCGGCATGGCCCCGGCTGCCTGGCCCGATCTGCATGATGGTGAAGTCCAGCGTGCCGCCGCCGAAATCGAAGACCAGCACATTCTGGCGGGTGGATAGATTGATCTCGTAGGATAGGGCGGCCGCTACCGGCTCATACTCCAGGTAGACTTTCTCAAAGCCGGCCTTGAAAGCCGCGTCCAGCAGCCGCCCCTGGGCGATGCGGTCTTCCTCCGGGTTGAAGGAGAAGTGCACCGGCCGCCCCAGCACGACCTCAGTCGCCGGCTTGCCCAGCTGCCGGTCGATCTGCTGCTTCATGCCCAGCAGAAAGATCGCCACGAGATCGCTGGCGGCGTACCAGCTGCCTAGAAAGGCCGTGCCATAGTATTCCCGGTTGCGCAGGGCGGTCTTGATTGACGTGAACAGCCGCCCGGGGGAGAACTCGTCCTCAAAGACGTACACATCCCGGTAAAAGGTAGGCAGCTCGGCGAACACCTGGATGATCTCGCCAACGCGCACCTTGCGGTAGCGGGTCGGCCGGCCGACGTTTTGCTTGAAGTAGGTGTTGACCGCCGCACTGCCGAGGTAGAAATCTCCACTGCGGGTCATATAGATGGCGGAACGCGAGATATGGGGTGAAGTGCTGTTGGGGTCCAGCGCCAGGGGGTGGATGGCAGTCCCATCGAACCAGGCAGCGCCGGTGTTGGTCGTCCCGAAGTCCATGCCGATCACAGTCAATCCTCCTGAAAGATTGGAACGGTCGCGAGCTGGCAAACAGACGAAATTTTATTATACCCGAACTCGACGCAAGGCGAGTGAGTCCCGGCAGAGCTGCGTGCATGATAAAATCAAAGCGCCGAAATCAGATTAGATGGATGGAAAACGTGCCTGGTCGTCGCCTGACCTTTCTGGATAACCTGCGGTTGGTGGTAGTGCTCCTGGTCATTGTGCTGCATACGGGTATCGCCTACATGGTGGGCGCGCCGGAGTGGTGGTATGTCGTCGATCCGCAGCAAAGCCTGTTTTTTACAGCGGTGGTGTTGGTGCTTGATGTGCCGCTGATGCTGATTATGTTCTTTATCGCTGGTTTTTTTGCCTGCCCTTCCCTGACCGAGCGCAGTGTAACTGTGTTTGTAAAGGGCAAGATACTGCGCCTGGGATTGCCCTGGGCAGCCGGAATTTTCATCTTTGCCCCATTAGTGACTTACCTGATCTATTATTCTCGGAATGTGCCGGTGTCTTTTGGACGATTCTATACGGTTGACTTCTGGGGACCACTGTACCAGCAGTCGGTATACTGGTTTTAGGTGTGCTGCTGGTGTTATTTCTGGGCTTGGTGCTTGTGTATCACTCTGATCGGGAAAAACAAAACTGGGAACGGAAGGTAAATCGGCCGGGCTGGGGTTTATTTGTGGGCTTTTGGCTGATCGGAAGCGCCTGGTTCTACCTGATTGTACAATCTTACCCCCTGGATATGTGGTCGAATGGCGCCAGGATTCTGGTGTTCCAACCGGAGCGGGCCTTGCTGTACGTCTCATATTTTGCCCTGGGGGTGTACACCGACCGGCGTGGCTGGCTACGCAATGATGGATACGCGCCTGCCCAGAGTTGGATACTCCCGATGGTGCTCAGCGGTGTAGCGTATCTGGCCCTTCGCTTATATGTGGTGCCGGGAAGCGGCGTGACAGGGTGGATAGGTGTACTCACTGCGTTGTTATTCAACGGCTTCTGCCTTTCGGCGTTAATGGCGGGGCTGGCTTTCTTTCGGAAGCATGCGGACAGCGATCGTCGCCCGTGGGGCAGCTTATCAGCCAATTCGTACGGCATTTATTACCTGCACCCACTGGTTTTATACCCACTGACGTATGTGTTCTTGAGTTTGCCGGTATCGATCTTCACCAAAGCAGGATTGCTGGTGATAACCACAATTTTGCTTGCCTGGGCGGGAAGTGCGTGGATCCTGAAGAAAGCGCCGGTTACCCGCTTGATTTTCTAAAAAAGCATCAAGGTCAGGAGGCGACCTACCCATGATTCAATACCCATTGAGTCGCGATTCAATTCTTTCAGCTCTACGCCAGGCATTCGAGCCGCTGCCTTACGTGCATGCCATGTGGGAGGGCGGCGCGGCTGCCTTCGACCGGGTGGACGAGTGGTCGGACATCGACCTGCAGGTGGATGTGGATGATGAGCGCGTGGAGGATGTCATGGAGCTGGGTGGGCAGGTACTGGCGGAGCTATCCCCGATCGAGCTGCAGTATGCCGTGCCGCAGCCTTCCTGGCATGGGCATGCCCAGACCTTTTTCTGGCTGCGGGATGCCGGCCCTTACCTGCTGGTGGATTTTGTTGTGATGAAGCACAGCAATCCGGTGAAGTTCCTGGAGCACGAAATCCATGGGAACCGGGTGGTGCATTTCGACAAGCTGGGGGTGACGGATGTTGCCCCGCTGGATGCCGTCGAGTTCAACGCTCAAATCCGCCATCGCTGGGAGATATTGCGGGTGAACTTCCCGCTCTTCCAATCCCTCACGTTGAAGGAAATAAAGCGCGGCAACGCCATCGAAGCCCACGCTTTCTACCAGGGGTTCACCCTGCGCCCGCTGTTGGAAGCCCTGCGCATGGAGCTTACCCCCTATCACTACAACTTCCACACCCGCTACGTGTATTACGAGCTGCCGCCCGAGATCGTGCGGCGCCTGGAGAGCTTCTTCTTTGTCGCCTCATTAGACGACCTGACCGACAAGCGCCGCCAGGCGGAAGCGTGGTTTGGTGAGATTGCCTCCCGTTTGGACGAGAAATTCTCGAAATAAATTCTCTCAGTAGAATGCACTCCAACACACTCGCCACCATACTGCTTTGCATCCTCCTGGCAGCGACAGCCTGTACGCCGCGGGTCAACCCAGCTGCACCAACAACGGCGCTGGGCAGCCCAACTGCGATCCCTCCGGGAGCGCAAACCCTGACGGTCCTGGCGGCTGCTTCCCTGACTGAATCGTTCACCGAGCTGGGCCGGCTGTTCGAGAGCCGCAACCCCGGGGTGAAGGTAGCCTTCAGCTTTGCCGGCTCGCAGCAGCTGGCTCAGCAGCTCGCCCAAGGGGCCGGCGCAGATGTATTTGCGAGCGCCAATTGGAAATCCATGGACGCTGCCATTGACGCCGCTCGCGTCAGCAAGGGCGATGCCGAAACCTTTGCTGGAAACCGCCTGGTGATCGTCTTCCCGAACGACAACCCCGCCGGATTGGAGACGCTGGAGGACCTGGCTAAACCTGGTCTGAATCTGGTGCTGGCCGATAAATCCGCCCCTGTGGGGCAGTACTCGCTTGATTTCCTGGATCGCGCCGCAAAAGAACCCGGGATGGATCCAGGCTATAAAGATGCTGTCCTGAAGAATGTGGTTTCTTACGAGGAAAATGTGCGCTTTGTTCTGACCAAGGTTTTGTTGGGCGAGGCCGATGCCGGTATCGTGTTTGTGACCGATATCACCCCGGATGTTGCGGAG
>Ga0105097_10000788_pt1 | contig 14859 bp, 11 predicted proteins | sample PPLLak12cMay2015_FD_87035 | JGI IMG/M metagenome (GOLD analysis project Ga0105097, IMG submission 87035) | Freshwater sediment microbial communities from Prairie Pothole Lake near Jamestown, North Dakota, USA - PPLs Lake P7 Core (1) Depth... | ecosystem: Environmental > Aquatic > Freshwater >... | reverse complement strand
TTTATGGAAAAGACAAGATTAACACAATTGTTCGGTATAGTATTTTTAATTTGTGCCTCTGTTTCTTATGCCGACCCATCGCTGACAATTTACAATCAGAATTTTGCAGTTGTGCGTGAGCCGATTGGTCTCAACCTTAAGAAAGGCACAAATGACGTAAAATTTAATGACATCACTATGCATCTTGAGCCTGATTCAGTGATACTGCGGGACCCGAAGGGAAAACAAAATCTGCAGATTCTCGAGCAGAACTACCGGGCAGACCCCATATCTCAAGGGCTGCTTCTTTCGCTCTATGAAGGAAAAGAAATCGATTTTTTAACCACTGAAAAGGATGGTGAAAAAAAAATTATCAAGGGCAAGATAATACGTTCGGGTTATGTGCCCCATCAGCAGGCCTATCAGAGATATGGCTCACAATATGCACAAAGCCAGATGTATTATTCCAGCGGGACAACAGGGACAGGCCAGCCGATTATCGAGGTTGACGGGAAGCTTCGATTCAGCCTGCCGGGAGAGCCATTATTTCCATCGCTGACGGATGATACCATTTTGAAACCGACTATCGATTGGAAAATAAAAACCGACCAGGCAGGCAAGCTCGATGCCGAGCTTAGCTATGTTACAGGAGGGATGAGCTGGGAGGCCGATTACAGCATGCTTGCAAAAGAAAAAAGCGATGAGCTCGAGATGATCGGCTGGGTAACTATGGACAACCAGACCGGCAGGACCTTCGAAAACGCCAAAATCAAGCTTATGGCAGGCGACGTAAGCAAAATTCAGCCCGGTCAGGAGTACCCCCAACAGTCGCTCCAATATGCCCTAAATCAATCCGAAGCCTTGGGACCTGCAGTGTCAGAAAAGGCGTTTGAGGAATATCATCTCTACACATTGAGCAATCTGACTACACTCCGCGACCGCCAGACAAAACAGGTTGAGTTTGTCCGCGCAGAAGGAATCAAAAGTAAAAATCTTTATGTTTATGACGGCGTAAAAATCGATAGCAGATACCGCGGATATGATTACGAGAGCATCCGGCGCAATCAGGAATACGGCACACTATGCAATCCCAAGGTCTGGGTTATGCGGGAGTTCAACAATACACAGGATAATCATCTGGGTATTCCCCTGCCGAAGGGCGTACTGCGATTCTACAGGCAGGACGATGACGGGCAGTTGGAGTTTGTCGGCGAAAATATGATTGACCACACACCAAAGGATGAAAAAATTCGTGTCTATACAGGCAATGCCTTCGATCTGGTCGGTGAAAGAAAAAGGACCGATTACAAGATTGATACTTCCCGTCACTGGCTCGATGAATCATTTGAAATTAAGGTCCGCAACCACAAGGAAAAGGACACGGTGGAATTTCGGGTTGTCGAGCACTTGTACCGCTGGGTCAACTGGGAGATTGTAGAAAAGTCACAGGATTACGAAAAGACCGAGAGCCAGACAATAGAATTTCGTGTCGAGGTCCCCCCGGGCGAGGAAAAAACAATAACCTACAAAGTCCACTACACCTGGTGAATTAAGTTATTATGATTGACGATTTATAGAACTCTTTGTCTTTCTGGTTTTCCAAGGGCATTTTGCCCTCCGAAGCTTCTCTATAGTATTAAGTGCAATTTGATGCCTTCTAATCCTCTCTGCCGGGCTTCTTTTTAAATTGTCAATCAGCATCGTTAAATCGATGCCGCAATCTTCCGCCCTCTTCAGCTCTTTGGCCTCCGATACAGACCCGGCTTTTGTTCTTTTTAATGCCATATCCTGATTATAAACTCCTGCGCTGTTAAAAATCAATCTAAACAACCTAAACTAAATTCATATTTCGATCAGAACTTGTCCGGACTATTTCATCCACTGATACAGGAGGTAATGGTCTTTTGTCATACCGATTTTTTTATAAACGGCCTGTGCAGACCGGTTGTTTTTATCGACATAAAGGCGCAAGCCGAAAAACTGCTGAGAACTCTTAGTCTTCTTTTTTAAAAACTCGAACATCTTTTTAAAAACTCCTTTACCTCTCGCATCGGGCTTGACATAGAGGGAATGTATCCATATGACAGTAGAATTTCGCCAATCGCTCCATTCAGGGATTGTCAAAAGCACGCCAGCAGCCTCACCATCGAGTTGGGCGATATAATATTGTCCCTTGCACTTGTCTTTGAAAACAGCCCGCACTCCTTTTTTGACAGTCGCCCTGTCCAGCCGAAGCTTCTCTGATTCCAAGGCAAGAGCAATCTGGAAATCTGCAATCAAATCCGCATCGCTTAATCTTCCCTGCCGAATTGTAATCATAAAAAACTCCGCCAAACCTTGAATAATATTACTTTTGTTGATAGTATTGGTTTCATCTTAAACGATTAAAGACAAAATTGCCATAATGAGTATCTTATCAAAAGTAAAATTTAGTAATTATCCAGCAGCAGTTACGAAGGCGCTAGATTTAATCGATGCCCCTAAAAAGATGCCGCAAAAAGGGCTGATTATTTTGAAACCAAACCTGACCAACTCCGACAAGCCGCCGGTAACGACACCAGTCGATATTGTCGAAGCTGTTTATCTTTACAGTAAAAAATTTTGCGGCAAGGCCGAAGTCGCAATTGGCGAAGGATGCGGTATGGGAGAAACAATGGAAACCTTCGAGGCAAACGGCTACTGTGCACTTGCAAAAAAATATGGAATACGTCTTATAGATTTCAATAGTGAAGAAACTGTACCGATGAAAAATCCTAAGGCATTTATTTTCAAGGAATTTCACATGCCCAGGATTGCACAGGATGCATTTATAATTTCCATACCTGTCTTAAAAGACCACAGCTTCACGAAAACAACTATCGCGATGAAGAATATGTTCGGTCTTGCCCCCGCCCCGTTTTATAAAAGTGCTTATAGAGGCGCCTGGAACAAATCGAAGCTTCACAGCCCCTCCACTCACAAATCTGTCGTCGATATCTGCCTTTATAAAAGGCCAGACCTCTGTGTTGTCGACTCCGTTACCGCCCTTGCTGGTATGCACCTGGCTGGCACAAAGAAAAAAATAGGTCTTATCCTTGCCAGCTTTGACCCTGTCGCCATCGATGCCCTCGGCAGCAGCCTTTTAGGCCACGACCCGCACACAATAGAGTATCTTAAGCTTTCAAACGGCCTTTTGGGAAGTATGGATGATATGGAAATCATCGAAGCCTGACGCTGTAAAAGAGAAATCTAAACCAAATTGCCTTAAAAATTCTCAAAAACCCTATTGCAAAGCCGATGATAAGCAATATATTATATAACAGGTAAAAACGGCTAATCGCGGGCGTAGCTCAGTGGTAGAGCGTCACGTTGCCAACGTGAATGTCGTGAGTTCGAGCCTCATCGCCCGCTTTATAGTATCGGTGAGTTACCGGCTAAACGTAGTCTGGCGCAGGTCTCCGATACGGTTGGTTTCCGCAGCGAAGCATCATTAAGGAAGCAGCTGCGGATGTGCGAATCGAATAGCCGGGCTAAGGGAAAGGATAATTCCCGAGTGCCCTTTTTGTTTAAAATGACTGAACAGGAAACCTTAATTGACAGCCTGTAATTATTTAGGAGTCTCACTATGGCCGACGAACAGCAGACATCAGAATTGAAAAATACCGTAACCATCGCCGATGCAGGACCTTGCAAAAAAAAGGTTACCATCGAGATACCCGAGGAAAAAGTAAAAAAAGCCGTTGATGACCGGTATGTCGAGCTGCAAAGAGATGCTATTTTGCCCGGTTTTAGAAAAGGACGTGCACCGAGGCGGCTTCTCGAAAAAAGATTCAGCAAGGAAACGAGCGAGCAGATAAAGCTAAAGCTCATTGCAGATGCGAGCGATGAGGCGATCAAAGAGCAAAAGGTAAGTCCCCTTCGCGACCCTAATATCGACTTTGAAAAAATCGCCCTTCCGGAAAGTGGAACGTTTAAGTTCGATTTCGATGTCGAAGTTGCCCCTGAATTCGAGCTTCCTGCTCTCGAGGGAATAGAGGTAAAGAAAACAAAAGTTCAAGTCACCGATTCGCAAGTCGAAAAGGAAATCGCCGACTTGCAGAAATGGTCTGGTATGTGGGTGCCAAAAGAGGAAGGCCAGATTAATCCCGGCGACAAGATAGTCGCGGATGTTACAATCAAAACAGAAGGCGCCGAAGAAAGCGAAAAACTCGACAACAGTGAAATATTCGTCCGCAAAAATGGACATGTCGGTGATGTTGTCGTCGAAAAACTCGACGAGCTTGTTAAAAGCGCAAAGCCCGGTGACACGAAATCGACATCAGTTGAGCTACCCAAAACATACTTCGAGGAAAAATATCGAGGTAAAAAGGTAGATTTAGAAATTAAAATCAAGGAGGTCAAGTATCTTAAGCCCTCCGAATTAAACGAGGAATTTTTCAAACGTTATAGTGCAGACAGCTTAGATGAACTTAAGGAAAAAATTCGCGAGGAGCTGCAGATGAAAAACGAGCAGAACCAAAGGCAGGAAATCTCCGAACAGATATACAAATACCTGCTCGATAAAACCAGTTTCGATTTGCCGCTCGATATTGCGGCTGAGCAGTCACAAAACATTTTGCAGAGAAGATACCTGAATCTGCTGCGAATGGGATACAAGCAGGAGCAAATCAATGAGCAGATTGAGAACCTCAAGGCTGCAAGCGACCAGCAGGCAAAAGACCAGCTCAAGATATTCTTCATTATGGAAAAAATTGCTGCCAAGCTCGGCATCGAGGTCTCGGAAGAGGAAATCAACGGCTATATCGCCCAGATGGCGCTTCAGCAGGGACAGCGGCCTGAAAGACTTCGCCAGACTATGGAACGCGACGGCTATCTCGGCGAGCTTAAGCTGCAGGCGAGAGAAGATAAATGCATAGCAAAACTGCTTGAGACAGCGAAAATAACCGAAGTCGAACCGGTTGAGGAAAAGGTTGAAAAACCTAAGGTAAAGCATGCTGAGGAAAAGAAACATCCGGAAAAAAAAGCTGCTGAGAAGAAAAAGACAGAAAAGAAAGAACCTGCACCAGCGGCTAAAAAAGAGGCAAAAAAGGCGCCTGCTGCTGCAAAAAAGGCTGCAAAAGAAAAACCTGCACCAAAAAAGAAAACAAAGAAATAAAAATATCCGATAAGGTATAAGATATCTGTCGAAAAAAATATTTGAAAATGGCATTCGGTCTTAATGATATACCGGACAGCCAAATTTAAGGAATGTTAAATGCAGATTGACAAGTTGCCAAAAAAAATCGCACAAATCAGCGACATTTACAGCCAGGAGCACCGATACAACCTTCAGAGGCAAATGACCCTCGATGACATGCTGCTGGAAAACCGAATTATATTTCTTGTCGGTGGGATTTCATACGAACGCTCCACCGAAGTCATTATGAAAATGCTATACCTTGACAACCTCAAGAGAAACAACGAAATAAGTCTCTATATCAATTCGCCCGGCGGCAGCGTCGATGACACGATGGCCATCTATGACACGATGCGTTTCGTAAGCTCTCCCATCTCAACATTCTGCATCGGCCGAGCACAGTCAGGGGCAGCGATCATTCTCGCTGCAGGCACGAAGGGCAAACGTCACGCACTGCCTCACGCAAAGATTATGCTGCACCAGCCGTGGGGAGGAGTTACAGGACAGGCCGCTGATATTAAAATACAGGCAGAGGAAATCCTGAAGGCGAAAAAAATGATAAACGAAATTCTTTCGAAGCACACTGGACAATCTGTCGAAAAAATCGCCGAGGAGACCGAACGAGACAGGTATATGTCCACAGAGGAAGCACTTGCTTACGGACTTATCGACGATGTCCTTCACGAAGAAACAAAATCTGAAGATAAAAAGGATTCTAAAAAGTAAACATAATTCGATACAGGAAAAAAATATGGCAGTCAATGAACACTTGGTACCTATCGTAATCGAAAAAACCGGACGCGGCGAACGCGCCTACGACATCTATTCAAGACTACTGAAGGACAGGATTATCTTTATCGGAGGCCCCATCGACGATGATTCAGCCAATCTGATTATCGCCCAGATGCTCTTTTTGAGCAACGAAGAGAACGCCACCGATATTCATTTTTACATCAACTCGCCCGGCGGCTCCATCACAGCAGGCCTTGCGATTTACGACACGATGCGATTCCTTCGCTGCGAAGTAGCAACTTACTGTGTCGGGCTTGCTGCGAGTATGGCTGCGGTGCTTCTCGCCGGCGGAAATGCAGGAAAACGTTTCATTCTGCCCAACAGCCGGGCACTGCTCCATCAGCCGCTGATTGCCGGCGTCCTCGAAGGGCCTGCAACAGACCTCGAAATAGAAGCTAAGGAAATTCTGCGCTTGCGGACGCGTCTTTATGATATCCTTTCACGGCATACGGGAAAAGGCGTGGATAAAATTGAAAAAGACTGCGACCACAACCTCTGGCTCGACGCCGAGGAAGCTGTCGCTTACGGCCTTGCCGATAGAATTTTGCAGAAAGCCCCCGAAATCATTAAGCCCAAAGAGACTGCTTAATACTTTTAGTCCTTAATGAGGGGTCTTTAAGGTTTTAATATTTTTCCAAAGGACTGGTAAAATGAAAACGATAATGCGGCTTAGCATAATATTGCTGCCATTCGTAATCGGCTGCCAAAATAATGAAACAGAACAGACCCTCGAAAAACTCAATGCCCTCGAACAGCAAAATACCAAACTGACCGAGCGGGCTGCTGAACTGCAGAAACAAAATGAGCAGCTTGAAAACCGGATTACTGTTTTGGCAGGCCTGCCCGAAAAAAGCCTTCCGGAAAAAATCTATAACCTTCAGCAGGTCAAAATTGTCGATTATTCAAATCTCTACGATAAAAATAAAGACGGCAAAATAGACACGCTCCTCGTTTACATCGAGCCTATCGATGACCGGGGCGACAGCATCAAGGCCACATGCTCCATCGAAATCCAGCTTTGGGACTTAAACAAGACTCCCGATAAGAGCCTCCTCGGCGAATGGAAAATTCCTGCCGATATCCTTAAAAAATCCTGGGTCGTTTCATTTATCTCCGCTCATTACAGGCTCTCGTTTGATGTAACAGGCAAAATTGAAAAATACGATGGGCCTCTGACCATCAACGTGACCTTCACCGATTACCTCTCCGGCAAAGTTTTTAAAGAGCAAAAAATAATAAAACCGCTTCCATAAGATATTTTTATTCAGGAGCAGGAAGATGGAAAATGAAAGCACTCATAATCATTCGTGCAACTGCTGCAGGTCTGAAAAAAATTGCACAATCAATCGCCGCACTTTTATAACCGGCATCGGAGCAGGCTTGATAGCAGCAAATCTGCCGCGTGCACTTTTCGCATCAGAAAAACAAAAATTATCAGATGGCTATAAACCGCTATCGCCGCTTAAACTGAAAATTCAGCCTGTGCTGGCAGTCACGCTTTTCAACAGAGCCGAAAAAACTTCCTGGCGGCCCTGGGGCGGCTTCCATACTCAAAAAGATATCGATGATGAAAAAATCAGAATCAAAAAAGAGCTTGAAAAGATCGCAGCGACCAGAGAATTCGGCCTGGACATCCTGCCGCTTGCAACGGTTGATAATGTTCAGGCAGCCAAACAAATTGCAAACGGCAGCCACGATGTATTGTTAATGTATGCTGCCAACTGCTGGGTAGATGTCCTCGAAGCACTTACAAATCCGCAAAAGTGGACGATTGTTTTCGCCCGTCACGATTCAGGGCCGGTGTATCTTTGGTATGAAGTTTTGCACAACCGCTACCTTCGCAAAACTGTCGATGAATTCGGCCAGCCGGGGGTTGATTACCGGGATATCGTTATCGACAATCCCGAGGAGCTTAAATGGCGGTTCAGGGCACTTGCTGGACTTAAAAATACGCTCGGCAAAAAAATCGTATGCATCGGAGGCCCTGCCGGCTGGGGCGAAGGAGGAAGCAAGGCACCCGATATCGCACGTTCAACCTGGAAGATGGACCTTGCAACAATTGATTTGCAGACTCTTGAAAAGCTTATCAAAGATGCAAAGCAAAATAAGGAACTGGTCTCCAGGTGCAGCGATGAAGCTGCTATCTATTTGAAAAAAGGCGATGTCTCGCTCGAAACTGAAAGGAAATTTGTCGAGAACGCATTTATCCTCAAGGAAGTTTTCAAAAACCTTATGCAGCAGGCCGGCACCGATTCGATTACAGTCAATCACTGTATGGGACCGATTATCGGCATTGCTGACACAACCGCGTGTCTTACGCTTTCACTTCTAAATGATGCGGGCTTTACCGCCTTCTGCGAGTCCGATTTCGTCGTCATTCCAAGCGGCGTGCTGCTGCATTATATAAGCTCGATGCCTGTCTTTCTTAATGACCCGACTTATCCGCACGACGGGATGGTGACAATCGCACACTGCACCGCCCCGCGCAAGATGAACGGGAAAAATCTCGAGCCTGTAAGAATCCTTACGCACTTCGAATCCGATTATGGGGCAGCACCGAAGGTGCAGATGAAAAAGGGACAGGTCCTTACAAATATCGTGCCGGATTTTAACTGCAAAAAATGGCTGGGCTTCGAAGGTATTGTTTTAGATAATCCATTCCTCGATATCTGCCGCTCACAGGTCGATATTTCTGTCAAGGGGAGCATCGATACGCTGAATGCTGAAACGAAAGGCTTCCATTGGATGACCTGCTACGGCAATTACCTAAAAGAAACCGGCTACGCCTTAAAGAAACTGAACATCGACTGGCTCAACCTCTCCGCTTAACTTAGAAAAAACTTTTCTATGACCACTCTTATCGCGGCGGCTGTCATACAGAGCAAAGCAAGTTATTATTTCCCTGCCAGCCAGTTAAGTGAAAAAATGGCAAAATCTGCAAAATCCACAGATTGATTTCTATTCAGGTCACCGGGCAGGCATCTATCAGTGCCAAGCCAGTAATCGGTAAAGACAAACAAATCATGGGAATCGACAATCCAATCGTTAGTCAAGTCTGATATGCTTCGCCAGTTTGCGGGAGTCTTGCTTGCCAATGGAGTTCCGCCGAATGCGCCCATATTGATTCGGACATTGTTTGAATCTTTAAACTCTGAACCTAACGGACAGCCGGGATTGCCTGCATCTATACAGGGGCTTGTTACATCATCTATTACCCAGCTTTGAGTATTCGGATCCCATCTGCCTGCTTGTGATTTCAAATGATAATCCCCTTCGACTGTATCCCAGAAACCTTCTCTTGCAAAACAAGGGTCTGAATCGATATTCCCCGGTCCCCATAATACACTCCCTGTTCCAGCGATACCTGCTAAACCATTCTGAATATTACAATAAGAGATATCTATTGAACAACCATTAGAAATAAAAATATTATTCCACGGATGATTGCCATAAACAATGCAATTGACTAGGTCAAGGTGTCCATTAGTTAAACTTATGGGATATCCGCCATAATTATTTGCTATAGTGCAATTGAGAAACTCTCCATGACAGCCAAAAATAGCAGGCAGCAAGTTCATTCCATCGCCAGCTAGATTGAAACTATCTGCTATTAAACAGTTTTTAATCAAACCATCGCAATAAATGATACACCAGCCATCCACAATTTTTTGTATAATGCAGTTGGCAATAGTCGCCTTTGTTAATACTCTTCCAGGCTCAATTATAAAAGACGGAACCCCTATTATTCCTGTATGACCCGCTCCAGTAATTCTAAATCCGGACAATACACAACTGGAATCCTCTGTTCCGCTAAATCGAACAGTAGCATCAATTACCGTAGAATATACAATGTCATGATTCGAAGGATTTACGCTTGTGAGAGTAATGTTTTTACCCATAAAATCAATAAAATTATGTTGGGATGAAAAAGAATTCCAAAATCCTAATCTGCCGTTATAATGCCCCGGCTGGACAATTATGATATCACCATCGCTTGAGTAATCTAGCGCAGCCTGAATATTATTGAAATCCGCAGGACCATCATCATCAACAGTTAAGATATCAGCACCGCAAGGTAAGCAAGTAAATAACAGAATTAATCCGAAAATCAGTTTTTTCATTTTAAGCCCAATAGCCAGTTATCAGCAAAAATTGAGTAATCCTCAAAATCAACTTTCAGGTTTCTATTAAGGTCACTTGGCAGGCATCTATCAGTGCCAAGCCAGTAATCGGTAAAGATAGACAAATCATTGGAATCGACAATCCAGTCATTTGCCAAGTCTGATATGCTCCGCCAGTCGGAAGGAGTTTTACTTGCCAAAGGAGTGCCGCCGAAGGCGCCCATATTTATGCGGACATTGTTTGAATCTTTAGGCTCAGAACCCAATGGGCAGCCGGGATTGCCTGCATCGATGCAGGGACTTGTGACATCATCAATTACCCAGTTTTGGGTATTCGGGTCCCATCTGCCAGCCTGTGATTTCAGATGATAATCTCCTTCAAATGTATCCCAGAAACCTTCTCTCGCAAAACAAGGGTCTGAATCAATATTTCCCGGCCCCCATAATACACTTCCTGTTCCTTTGATGTCTTCCAAGCCTCCCTGAATATCACAAAAAGATATACTTACTGAACTTCCCTCAGAAACATATAATTGAACATCAAACAAAAAATGCTTTTCATATAAGTACCCTTGATTGCCATATAAGACACAGTTCTCCAATTCAAGATGTCCGGGATTTGGTCCAACATAAATTCCACATGCACTATCATTATTTGCAATAGTGCAATTTTTTATTTTTCCGTAACAATTATATACAGAAGGTATTGGGCGTTCTACGTTTAAATTAAGGTTATCTACTATAATACAGTTCTCAATAAGTCCATCGCAGGAATAAATACATTCACCCTTAGTGATTAATTCAGGTCCATAGGTATTTCTCTGAAGAATACAATTCATTATAGTAGCTTTTGTTCGAAATGGATATTCATCTCCTTCATAATTATTTCCTATTATCCCGCTTCTCGAAAATATTTTATCATTAACGATTTTAAAACCTGATAACGTGCAATTAGAATTTTCTTTTCCATTAAATATTATAACAGCTTCGATTACAGTAGAAGAAACAATATCAAAATTTGATGGATTTATGCTTGTAAGAATAATATTTTTCCCAAGAAAATGAATAATCTTCTGGCCTTTAAATGGTTGAGGGCTACCATCATAATGCCCCGGCTGGACAATTATGATATCACCATTGCTTGAGTAATCTATCGCAGCCTGGATATTATTGAAATCTGCTGGCCCATCATCATCGACGGTAATAATCTCAGCCCGGCACAAAACCGGCATCAGCAGGCAAACAAGGAAAATCCGCCTATCCATCCACAAGTCTCCAAAAAAAGTCCAACCAGCATACAAATCAAATATAGTTCCAGCTTCAATACCGTCTATTAAGATGCGCAATATGCCCAAACTGTTCTGTGAAATTTTTAATTTTTTATAAAATTCTTCAAATAATTTCTAAAACCCCATTCCCTGCCATCAGCAAGAGGTTTCCAGCAGTTGATTAATGTTCCGTTATCCGCTTTACGACATACGTAACGAGCCTCGCAACCCATCGGCGTTTTCCATTTTCATCCCCCCCATTTTTCTTGCAAAAGAGCTGTTTGCATATAGAATATCTCTATGCAGCAACTGATAAATAAAATAATCTGCGGCGACTGTATAGAAATCTTAAACAAGGCTGAGGGGCCTTTCGCAGACCTTATCTTCGCAGACCCGCCGTTCAACATCGGATACAAATATCACGATTACAAGGACAAATTAGAAAAAGATAAATACGTCGAGTGGACAAGAAGGTGGATGGCTGCCTGTAAAAAAGTGCTGAAACCTTCAGGCTCGTTTTACATTGCTATCGGGGATGACTTTGCTGCTAATGTAAAAATCATAGCTGATGATTTAGGATTAGTTTTGCGAAACTGGATTATCTGGCACTACACCTTCGGCCAGCAGACAAAACAGAAATTCGCACGCTCTCATACTCATATATTCTATTTTGTAAATGACCAGAAAAATTTTACCTTCAACGATTTCGCAGTCCGCACACCTTCTGACCGCCAGCTTATTTATAACGACAGCCGTGCAAATCCATCGGGAAAGATGCCGGATGATGTCTGGCTTGAATACCCGCGGGTTTGCGGCACCTTCAAAGAGAGAGAAGGCTGGCACCCCTGCCAGATGCCTGAAAAACTTCTTATTCGAATCATCTCGGCCAGCTCCAATCCGGGTGATTGTGTCCTTGACCCGTTCTGCGGGTCCGGCACAACTGATGCAGCAGCCTGCCTGCTCGACAGGAATTATGTTGGAATTGAGATATCTAAAAAATATGTGAAGATGGCAAATGAGCGGCTCGAAGGATTGAAAAAACAACAATCGCAAGGTAATTTATTTAACATAAGAGAGGTAACCGAGATAAAGCAGCTGCTGTCGGATATCCAGATACCCGCTCAAAAAATTGCAGAGGACAAAAAACTGCTGAGGATTTTCAAAAAACAGCTTTCAATCAGGCTCAATAACGGCAATAATATCGGGGAAGAAAAATTAGCGTCAGTGTTAATGGATTTAGCGAAGTATAAATGCCAGTAATAATCAAAAAAATTATATTGCCGTTTCTTCTGTTTGTCGCAAGTGCGGTGCTGCTAACGGTTATTCAGCCGCCGCTGCACTTTGCGTATCTTGCGTGGATAGCGATCGTTCCCTTTATGCTTGCGTGCAGCCATGATACCAAGGCCTGGCAATTAGCAATCATTTCATATATTGCGGGTGTCGGATACTGGCTGGGTAATTTATATTTTCTGCTGCCTGTAACAATCGGCGGATGGATTGTTCTGTGTCTATATCTTGGGGTTCTGTGGCCGGGGTTAGCTATCTCCATACGATACTGCAGGGCAAAGAAAATTCCTCTGTTTATTGTTGCTGCTATTATCTTTACGGGTGCAGAAAGACTTCAGGGATTCTTTCTGGGCGGATTTTTCTGGCGTTTTCTCGCCCACAGCCAGTTCGAAAACACCACACTCATACAGATTGCTGATATCTTCGGAGCAGCCGGTGTCTCTTTTCTTGTAGCAATGGCTAATGGCCTGGTCGCCGACCTGTTATCATCAGCTTTGGAAAAAACTTTTTATAAATCCCTTTACTATCAGACCGCTATTGTCTTTACAGTTTTGGGCGGAATTATTCTTTACGGTCAGTTCAGGATTCAGCAATATGAAAAAATTGTTAAAGACGGCCCGATAGTCGGCTCGGTCCAGACAGCCATGCCGCAGACAGTAAAAGACTCAGGCTCACCGGAAATAAACAGGGCAAACTTCAATGCCATTCTCGCCGACAGCAACGCGGTGAAGGATGCGGGAGCACAGCTTATCGTCTGGCCGGAAACAATCGTACCGGCAATTTTAGATGACAGGGTGCTGATGTGGGTGGAGCCAAACAGCCAGTATCTGGATTATGATAAGCGGCTGAAAACGCACTCAAAAGACAGATGCTGCCTTCTTGTCGGAGCAATCGGCGGCACGACGACAATCAAGGACGATGAAATTCTTCTTGCATCCAGGTTCAACTGCGCCTTTCTCTATAAGCCCGACGGCACCAAAGCCGATGAAAAATACTGCAAGATACATCTTGTTCCATTCGGCGAATATATCCCCTTCAAAAGCAAACTGCCCTGGCTGCACGATTTTCTTATGAAGCTGACTCCTTATGATTACGACTACACAATCGACCCAGGCAGCGATTATACAATTTTCCACATGCCGGTCGATTCCAACAAGCCGGAAAAAACCTATAAATTTGCTGTTATGATTTGCTACGAAGATTCTGTTCCCTACATTGCCAGAGAATTTGCCCTCAACCAAAACGGTGAAAAGCAAATCCACTGGCTCGTGAACATCAGCAACGACGGCTGGTTCGTCACAACTCAAGACGGTAAAATTATTCCAAGCGCCGAGCTGCCCCAGCACGCCTCTGTATGCGTCTTTCGGGCCGTAGAAAACAGGCTCGCCGTAATTCGCAGCGTCAATACCGGCATAAGCTGCCTTATCGACCCCCTCGGAAGGCTCCGAAACACCTTTTTAAGCGGCACTTTGCCTAAAACCGCTCTGGACAGGAAAGGTATGACTGGATGGTTTGTCGATAAGATGCCGATAGATAATAGGGTAACGGTTTTCAGCAGGTACGGCCAATGGCTCGACACCTACTGTGCTGTAATTTTTGCGGCCATATTTGCTATAGCTGCTACCACTGTCAAAACAAAGGCCAAGAAAGAATAGAGGGAGAAAGGCAGTTCTCCCCATTTTATAGAAAATGAATTTATTGACAGAATCAGGGACGATAAAAATGAAGCAGATTAAATGCAAACCCAATAGTTTCCTATTTATTCTCACAGCAGTCATTTTGCCTTTTCTTGTCTGCGGCTGCACAGAGCCTTCAGCCATCAGTAAAATTCAGACTGAGGACGGTTCTGGCAGGAGCGTTGTCGTTAAAGCCGCTGAAATCCTTCAGGACTCTCTCAACGATGACGACCCAAGGATACGAACGAATGCCATCGAAGTCGCTGCAACCACAAGACAGATGCATCTTATGCCGATAGTTGACCAGCTTTTGACCGACCGGTACATTCCGGTAAGGTTCGCATCTTGTCTTGCTGTGGGCGATACAAAATATTCTTCCTCTAAAAAAAGGCTTGTTTCGCTTTTAAAGGCACCGGATAAAAACACGCAGATTGCGGCTGCTTATGCTCTCTATAAACTCGGCGATAAAGCTCAAATCCAGATTATAATCCAGCAGCTAAACAGAAAAGATATGGAAGAACGAGCCAACGCAGCAAATGACAACGGAAAAAAAAAAGAAAAAAAAAAAAAAAAAAACAATA
>Ga0105097_10000787_pt1 | contig 14864 bp, 26 predicted proteins | sample PPLLak12cMay2015_FD_87035 | JGI IMG/M metagenome (GOLD analysis project Ga0105097, IMG submission 87035) | Freshwater sediment microbial communities from Prairie Pothole Lake near Jamestown, North Dakota, USA - PPLs Lake P7 Core (1) Depth... | ecosystem: Environmental > Aquatic > Freshwater >... | reverse complement strand
GTGTCGGTATGAGCGCACACGGGACAGTAATCTTCAAAATATATATACCAATAGGGTTTGGTGGACAGTAGGGGATTCGAACCCCTAACTTCGGATTGCAAAACCGATGTGTTCCCCTTAGCACCAACCGCCCACGTCATATCATTGTACCCCCCCGGATCAATCGACGGACTCGCCATCACCATTTACCTCTTCGGACTCTTCTAGTCCAGTACCATGGCACTCGCATTCACCGCAAATATCGTCATCCTCGATGAAATCATCGGTATAACAATCCCCCCAACACTTGCAGTTACACCAGCAAGAAAAATTCGTCATTACTTCTCCAGAGTCCGTTCGTCAATGTACCTAGTAGAAATTTTAACAAGATTAGTTAACGCCTTAAGTAAATCAAGTAACGCTAACTCGATAAAATATTCAAATCTAATCATTCAACATCAATGTCCGGAATAATGACGGTTGGCTTCCAAATGACCTTGTAGTGATCAGCGGAAACGTTTGCGCCCTCTAGCTGTTCAACAAAGTACGTAACATTGTCACTCAGCCCAAGAAAGTGTTTCTTATATTCGGGGGTATTATTGACCTTGCAAGTCACCGTCAACGAACCAGCAGAGTCATAATTGCCTAGAGAACAGTAGCCTTCAATTGTAAGCATATACGTTTCGGTGATGCCGTTATAAAATACAACACGCCGCAGCACTTGGAATTGATCAGCGGCTTTCGACAAATTGTTCGATACAACATCGGCATCCGTCGCGCATCCGGCAACGGTGAACACCATCATGAGGCTCATCAAAATGACAAGCATTTTCTTCATCAAACTATTTCCTTATGTTAAAATAATGGCGGAAGGTAGAGGATTTGAACCCCTGTACGTTTTACCGCTCAACGGTTTTCAAGACCGCCGCATTACCACTCTGCCAACCTTCCGTTTAAATCTCTTCCTCGTATTCGTAAAGCGGAACACCTAACTTATTAGCCCACATGGCTGTATTAGCCGTTCCACCCTGCTGAAATCGTCCTACCTGATAGAAGGCAAGCACAATATCAGCATTTTCTACAATTCTCTTATTGCGCTCAAAACCAGCAGACCTACCATTCTCCCACCTAGGATAATAGATATGGATTGCATGACCATGCTCTCTAGCCCATCTTTGAGCCATTGAATCAACGCCAATAGCGCCTCCACTAACTAACTCATCTTCGTATTCAATATACTCCGATAAAACCTTGCTAAGTTGGGCGTAATTTACAAATCCTCTTGATCCGACTACAGCGACACGCTTTTTGGTAATCATTTTCTCCTCAAAGTGGCGGAAGGCACGGGATTCGAACCCGCAAAGCGTATTTCAGCCCGACTGTTTAGCAAACAGCGTCCTCACCATTCGGATACCTTCCTCAATACTCTATTTCCCCATTGCTGGGCGATAAACTCCGTATACATAGGAGGAATCGCCTCACTTAACTCTTTCCCAGTCATCCAACTTATGCCCATTGCTTCCCTCCAACCATCGGTATTTGGGAATTTGATACCATCTCGCTTGGACGACCCCCCAGAGTTACCATACACACCTACCGCACGGCCTCTATGCATGCAAGCCAATTGTCGAACAGGAAAGTTAGTTTCAAACATTCGATGACGCCGCAATTGCCACTCAGTACCTTCGATGCCCAATTGAAACATTGAGCCACATACTTTAACGGGTCTGACTAGTGGTGCCCCCGGCACATTTTCAATCACGTATGATCTACGAATGTCAAGCAGTAATTTCCGTACAGGTTCAATAAGATTGGGATGCGTTTCTTCGGCACCCCATCGCTTAGTGATTTTGCTGTATCGCTGGCATGGAGGACTTGTATGAATAAGGTCAAATTCACTTGGATTTATTTCAGGGTGTTCCCCCCGTAGGACCGATAGAGCATCTGCTTGGTAAAACGTAAAACTACGTGGATAATTTGGCTGTGGGTTGATATCAACACCAACCACTTCAGCACCATAGTATGTGTATCCAACAGATGCCCCACCGGCCCCACAAAACAAATCTAGAACACGCACTTGGTACCCCACTTGCTTCGTTGCCCCCACAACAACTATACGCTAGCGGGATATCCAGCATCAAGCCAATTATTATTTACGTCTACGTTTTCTTTTAGCCGCGTTAATAATCTTCTGCGCTTCTGACAAGCGCATCGTTCCTAGAATTTGAACATCTTGGATTGTGTTAGCACCGTACCATAATTCTTTGGTATTAGTAGATGTATACACATAAACTTCTGTGATTATTTTTTGTAGTACAACAGGGCTTTCCCCGTCTTTGATTACCTTGTTTTCATTTTCCATGTTAGGCGCTTGTGCGCCGTCACTAGGTAAGTCTGGTCCCTTATAGTTATTTACAAAATATCTCCATTGGGCATCATCCATAAGTACCTCACTTTTTCCACCAATCGCTGATGTACGAGTCAACTTTGACAGGAACGCTCTTAATTAACTCCTGAGCGGACCTTAACATAGAATCCTGTACTATCTCTTTAACAGATTCAGCATGGCGCTTATGGGCTAAAAGCATAATTTCATCATGAACGGTGTTGATAATCGATGCTCGATACCCGTACTCACTCAACTCAAAATAGAGATTTACCAGCGCAAGTTTGGTAATATCAGCATTCGTTCCCTGAATTGGAGAGTTTCAACCCTGACGTTTAATGGCGGCAATTTGGTTCTGTAATGACTGTGAATCTAGACCAGCCGCAGGACGAGGGTAATATCGTTTACGCCCACCAAGTGTAACTGAATATCCCTGTTGGAATGCATTACTTCCAGCCTTTGCAAACCAGTCAATAACACCCTTATAGGTATCCCGATACTTGTCATTGATCTTATAGACTTCCCGTAACGAGAGTTTCTTTTCTCTACCAGCATTGAGAGTATCCATCAACTTGGGAGCGCCCATCCCGTAGGAGAGTCCAAAGTTGATGGTTTTCGCAATATGCCTCTGTTCTTTGGTTACAGTATCTAATGGAATGTCAAACATGACAGCTGCGGTTGATGTATGCGGATCACCGCCAAGACTGAACGCATGAATGAGTGCAGGGTCCTGACTCAATTCTGCGATAATTCGTAACTCCATTTGACTGTAATCCGCCCCGACAATTCTGTAATCCTGCACTCCGCCAATAAACTCCCGAAATTCTTCGGGAATTTGCTGAACATTAGGTTCTCGGCAAGAGAATCTACCAGTCTCGGCTCCAATTTGGTTGAAGTCAGGATGAAGACGGCCTGTGAAGGGGTGAATTTTCTCAAGAAGACTTTCTCCATAGGAATCAAGCACCTTTGTAATACCGCGATAATCCAGCAACTCTTTAGCGGCTGGATGGTCAATCTTTTCTAGTGTACGCTCATCGGTCATGTAGTGACCCTTTTCATTACGGGGCAACTCAATACCAATGCCAGCAAATGCCTCTCCTACTTGTGCAGGACTGTCAATTACTGTAATTACTTTCTTCTGCTTCTTAGCAGAAGGTATAACACCTGTGCGTTCAAACAATCCCTGCTGCTCAGGCAAGTTCGAATTATCTAGGAGTAGTGAGAACAGGTTATCCCGTGTCTCTCGCTCCCGTACACGGTATTCCCCGATCTTGGAGCGCCATTGAACGGTATCAACTGGAATCCCCTCCAACTCCATAGCGGCAACCACACCAGCGCAATCAAACTCAATATTTGCAATATATGTTTGATCGCTAGCCTCTAACTCTTCTTTCTGCGCGTAGTATACAGGAAATAGAACCTCAACGTCTTTGGCGGCATAATTGAGTTGTTCATCAGTAAATGTTTGTACCGGACGCATTTGTAAAAAACTGGTTTGCAGTTTCTTGTCAATCTCCTCACCAGTATACTTCTTAACAACATACGCCAAACCACGGGCATACTTTTCTGCCATGATTACCTGTTCAGCAATCATCGTATCAAATACACCACGGATATGAGTCTTGTGGTAATACTGCATAAACTTCTGTTCAAACTTGGCATTGTGAATGAGTTTCAGCCACTTTGCACTCGCCAAGAATGGGAGAATGGATTCAATATCAGCGCTTGCCCGTAGAATAAACTGATGGTCGGGCGTACCAATCTGTAATAGTAAAATTCTAGAATCTAGGGGATTTAGCCCTGTAGTCTCTAGGTCAAAGGCGAAAACATCGGTCCCACTAAGTGCGGAAACCACTTCTTCTGTTGACCCTTCGACAAAAGTGTAATCCACGGTAACTTCTCCATAACAACTTGCTTAAATAATTCTTCCCCGTCCGGATTTTCAGCAAGTCTACTTATATCCATCTTATCATCGTCGGGCCGTAACTCACTATAATCTAGGATGGTTAACTTGTCTCCAAATCTCGCTTTGAAATTATTGGCTGCTTTCATTCCCGGTCCATCATCCAGATCAGGAACATAAACTATTTCTTTATCAACCAGCGCAATCAATTCATGGCCCTTGGGATTTGTACCTGAGAGACAGATAGCGGGGTAGCCCCATTGCCTAAGTGTGAGCCAATCAAACTGTCCCTCAACCATGAATATGATCGGACTTTGACGAATCTCGTAAAATCCCATCAAAGGTTTGGGCATTCGCAATCCAAGATACTTTACCTTGTCATGGATGATCGTTCGGCCCATAATGAAATCGACTTGCCCTTTTTCCAACGTATTGGGGATCGTTATCCGATGAGCAAGTGTTTCGTAACCCTTGCGATTCATCAGTCCAACCTCATCGGCTAACTGACGCTCCCACGCAAAAGTAAGATTTAATACTCCCCCATCTGTGTATCCAATCCTATACTTACGTATTGTTTCCATTTTAAGACCGCGAGATAAGAGATAATTAACTGCTCCGGGGATTCCCATGAGGAAATCATGGTAGTCGTGCGTAACTGCGTCAAGAAAAGCCCATGTTTGCGTCGTGCTTTTAACCTTGATAACTTTGCTTTTCTCTGCTCGGGGCTGCTTGTAATCAGCACCGACTTCATTCAACGACTCCTGTGCTGTCATTCCCTTGTATTCAACGAGGAATTTAACTACGTCGCCCCAAACCTCGCACCCAACACCAAAACAGTAGTAGGTGCCGTTCGGATAGATAGTGAAAGAAGGCGTATCGTCCTTATGAAAGGGACAATACGCCTTATGTCGATCACCACTCTGCTGTAATTCTATTCCCTCTTGTTCTAGAATATCAAGCAGGGTTTTTGCCATATTTCTCCTATACTAGTATTAGTGGCTGCTCTACGATTTTCGGCTTCAATTCCTCTGGAATGCCACAGGAATCACCGACACAATCCATCATGTTTTGCTCCGCAACAGAGGCTACAGCAGCGCGTGTAGCGTATCCAAGGACTTGCTTGGCATCCGAAAGCGGAATTGCCTCTAGAGGCTCTTCCCCACGGCTACCAGCCCGATAGAACGTGGTCCCCTTAAGGTATGGAAGATACGTTAGCCACAAGTCACTCAGAGAGTCAACCTTGTAATTAGATGGAAGATTAATCGTCTTTGACGTTGCGTTGTCTATGTGGTTCTGGCACACGACTTGCATTTCGAAGTGTTGCTCAGGTGAAATATCGTATGCACCTTCCAGCACATCAATATCGCCACCTGATCGTTCTAACTCACTCCAATGTGGATTTATAACCAACTCTTTGCCCAACTCCCGACTGCCATCAGATGTAGGACGATAGAATCGACGCCAATAGGCAGGAGCAAAGATCGGCTCAATACCAGTAGATACATTAGACACCATTCCTGTTGTACCAGTTGGAGCAATTGTCAGGAGTGCACAGTTACGAATGCCATTTTCAGAAATTTCGTTCTGAAGCCATTCTGGAATTGTGCGAGTAACATATCCTGATAAAAGGAAGTCATCCTGATATGCAGCAAAGGCTCCTTTTTCCTTGGCAAGCCCAATTGATGCAAGATAGGCTTGAATTTTGATAAACTCCATCAACCCATCTACGAATGCCAATGCTGTTGCCGATGAATAGCGATATCCCATCTTGATCAGCATGTCATGGAGTCCCATGATGCCAAGACCAATACGACGAACAGTATTACTATTATCCCTAATCTCAGGAAGCGGGTACTCGTTTACCGAAAGGACGTTATCGAGGAAACGAACTGCAACATGGATCGTCCTAGATAATTCATCCCACTTAACATCCCCCAAGTCATCCACAAACCTAGGTAGAACAAGCGCACCCAGATCGCATGAGCCATACTCTTCAAGCCAAATTTCACCGCAAGGATTAGTAGAAATAAGTGGCTTATGATACCAAATGTTAGACTCCCGATTAGCAAGGTCCCCATTGAGGACACCGGGTTCTCCGCTCGACCACGCATTTTGTACTATCTTCTCCCATAATTCTGCTGCATTGATAGATTTGGTATGAGTGCCAGAGAATCCAAGATCAAAGTTTTCACCGTTACGAACCTTCTTAACGAAGGATTCTGTGTTCATCTTTTTGTCAATGATAACCGACACGTTAGCGTTGTTGAGTTTATTTTGATTCAGTTTAGCATCAATAAACTCAGGCATATCAGGATGAGTCATGTTTAGATCAAGCATCAATGCCAGTCTACGACCACCACCGGCTACAAGAACATCACCCACAGCGTTAATCATTTCCATAAGCGAAACAGCGCCGGTAGCAATACCGCCAGTACCACCAATCCTGCTACCCCTTGGCCGGATAGGAGAACAATTAATACCGACACCACCACCCATGCCAGATACCACAATAACATCATGGATGGTTTTGCCCCACCCCTCACGACTATCTGATGTGGGAACAACAAAACAATTAAGCAACTGAGCCCTAGGACGACCGCTTCCATACCAGATTCTTCCTCCCGGCATAAAGCGGTTAGTAACTATTTCCTCATAAAATTTCTCCGCATACCGCTCTTTGTTGCCGTTCTCTTCTGCTGAAGCAACATGGGTTGCTAACCTTTGACTGGCTTCCTGCCAAGTCTCATTTGAATGTATAGTATATCTTTCCTTAAAGATTGTTTCTGATAAACCTGTAGGTTGATATATTTCCGACAATGCTATCTCTCCTTTTACTTCTTTTCCATCTCTGCCCACTCACCCTCAAAAAATCTCCAAAAGTGCGAGCAATCATAAATATCTCCCTCAGTCTGCCAACTACAGATATATGGTAGATATACACCATTCTCTCTTGCAATAGGAGCCCTAACTGTTTTCCAACACACACGTTGATATCGGCATGGAATAAATGTTTTACCGGATACCCTACGTGGTGCTTTATCTGGAGAATCCTCAACTGATTGGGACCTGTAGTTGTTTCCGAGGGAAATAATCTCCAAGTTGGCTGGACGATTATCCCTTTGATCACCATTAATGTGACGTACTTCTTCATCAACAGATAAATCCCTACCTAGGGCTTTTTCAGCGATAAGAATATGTTCTGGTACATAACCAGCAGCAACAGCCTTATTGTGGCCCGGTTGGTAGATCAAGACATAGTGATCTTGAATTTTACTAGGTTTCTTCATAGGGGTACCTTCTAAACTGCCCCAAATAGGGGTTCTGGGCTTCATTAAATAGTTACATTTTGGTTAATTTAGGGGTTGATCACCTATCTCTATAGGTGCTACTATGCTAGAGCGGCGGTAGCCGCTCAATATAAGTAAGTAAGCTAGCTGAACTAGCTGAGAGGAGAACAGTAATGCTAGATTATGGGTACAGATCACGTTGCTGCTATGCTCCTATCCGTTTGGGGTTTGTTAAACTCAAGAACAGCACTTTGCAAAAGAAGGTCTGGATTTGTTGCAAGTGCAAGAAGAAGGATGTTCCTATTGTAGAGTATAACAAAGGGGAGACTCTAGGATCAACCCCGAAAAAACAAGTATTCACGAAATTTGCAGCCGACGATGAGGTTGAAATTCAAGACGAGGAAACAAATGTTGAGAAACCTTAACCTTCCAACCCTTGACGGTAAGTCCCATCTATGGCATGATGATCACAGTTGATTGATACGGGGATCAGAGGTTATGCGGTACAGGGATTCCCCCCTCCCTGCGCGCAGGACGCTAGCCACGCTAGTCAAGTTCTTCGGGACTTGCCCTGACAAAATATCAGTCAACTAACAATTAGGGTATTGAGGGCCGCTGTCTCACGGCTGCGTTGTTCTTTAGTGCCCGAACAATTAAGGGATCAGGCATGGTAACTGCACGCCAGTTATCTGCTTGGTCCCTTAATTGTGCTTCAAGGAGGACTTAATTTGAGGATTAAATTAGTTGGTTCAATTTTACTGAGTATTGCCATTTTAGGCTGTCAATCCGTCGCAAATGGCTTGGAAAAGTACGAATATAGCCCAAATCCAGAAATCCAATTTAAGCCATTTATAGTTGATTTATACGAACCAGAACCCGAGGTTTTTATTAGCCCGGAGACTCTTGAAATTCCAACCTCAAGACCTAAAAATAATTTAAAACCTGAAATTAAACAGGTTGAAGTCAAGCCCAAGTCTGTGGTAAAATCAGTAGTACCGAAGGGAACAGTTAAGGAATACGCTTATTCCCGCGTAGGAGCGAAGCAGTTTTCGTGCCTCGATAATCTCTGGACCCGTGAGAGTGGTTGGAATTATAAAGCGTATAATGAGTCATCTGGTGCTTATGGCATCCCCCAAGCCTTACCGGGCACTAAGATGGCTTCTGCGGGCTCTGACTGGAAAACAAACCCTATCACGCAGGTAAAATGGGGTCTTGGATATATTAAAGCCCGTTATGGGAATGCGTGTGGGGCATGGGCACACTCCCAAAGGGAAGGGTGGTACTAGCCCAATGACAATGTGGGATATTTTAGCAATCATCGGAATCATTTTTCTTATCGCTTGCGTTGTCGCCCTCGCAGGGTTGTGGGCTACACTTGATTAAATAACAGGAGAATAAATGAAGCAATATTTAACATTTGACGATGTTTTAATACGTCCGGGGTATTCAGAAATAGAAACTCGGGAGTCCGTTAACACGGCTCCCGATTTTTTAGGTCTTAATATATCGGTCCCGATTTTAAGTGCTAATATGGACTATGTAACGGGACCTGACATGGCAAATGCGATGTGGAAAGCCGGTGGCCTCGGTATTCTACATAGGTTCGCTGAACCTACCACACTACTGACGAATGCCTCACTAGTCGATGATTATGATGGACAGCCTCTCGCTGTTTCTGTTGGCACACCAACACACAGCCGCTCTCCGATGGAAATGATCGACAAGTATCTGGGCTACGAGCCAGATGAATCTAAAGTTATTATCACCATTGATGTTGCACATGGTGATCATAAAAGTGTCGTTGATTTGATAAAGGAAGTTAAGCGAAACTACGGCATAAAGGTGATCGCTGGAAATGTAGCCACGGATAGCGGCTTTCTTCGCCTAGCGAGTGCCGGTGCTGATGCAGTCAAGATTGGCATTGGCCCCGGATCAGTATGCACGACCAGAACGGTAACCGGGGTAGGTGTCCCCCAGCTATCCGCCATTCTTGAAATCGCCAGCGTGCGCAGGACTCATTACCCCAAAGTTGCACTTATCGCAGATGGCGGTATCAAAAATTCTGGCGATATCACAAAGGCAATTGGGGCAGGGGCAGATGTAGTGATGCTGGGGAATCTCCTTGCAGGAACGACTGAGGCACCGGGTCCAACTGCTGAGACAGGGGATGGACGCAGATACAAGGCATACAGAGGCCAATCCATATTCGGTACCAATGGCTTCCGAGAAGTACCAGAAGGTATCTCTGGCTTCGTGGAAGAAAAGGGTCCTGTGTCAGAGGTAATTAAACGCCTGACTGGTGGCCTCAAAAGTGGTATGAGTTATGTTGGTGCTAGCACCATTGCTGAATTGCAGCAATACTGTGAATTCATCGCTGTTACGTCGATGAGTCACGTTGAAACAAATACAAGAGTACAAACACATGTCGGCTGGTAAAATTTGCACTAGATTACATTCTCACCCAAATGGTAAATGTCCAGATAGAGAGGAACCAATAATGAAAGAAGAACTACCAATACCTACCAAGCCAGAAAAGACCCATCCGTGGATATATGTGATTATTCCGATGGCCCGCCATAATAATGAAGGTACTGATGCTCTCTTCTGTGCTTTTTGTAAAGACTGTAGGTATTACTTTACAGAAGAGATAACTGCATCAGTTAATGGGAAGGCCCTTATGTGGCCCTCAAAATTACCAAGAACTGGATGCGGTGACGAAGTAGCAGATGAGGGATTCTCTTCCCTACCGGGAGTAGATCGATGAATGAGTTACTATACTACCATGATTTAAATATACCACCAGATGAACAAGGCTATAATGTTATTTATGTTACTCCTGAAGAAGCCCTGTCACTAAAACCCGGCGATACCATAAAGATTGGACACCAATCTATTGCCGAGGCAGAGGTTATCAAGATATACGCATGTTTACGTGTTAAGCGTGGTGATCTAATCTATCGCTATACAGGATACCATGCTATTCACGATGAAGAGCATAAAGATTATCACGTTGGGTGTCCGTGGTGTGAGAAACGATCTGGCGAGGTATAAAAAAGAGCCTCCCGATTTGGGAGGCTCTTTTTTCAATTTAAGTTACCTGTGGTAGACCATTCTAGTATCAATATAGGCTTCAATATCCTCGTATCGATATTTACGGTCCCCGCGAGATGTGATCCTGCAATACGGCAATTCCTCAGGGGGAATTCGTTTAACAGTATTTGGGTGTAGGCCCAATTTAAGGGCGGCTTCGCTAATTGCTAGCCACTCTTGCCTCATATACCGCTACCCATGCATTCATCAAATTTGCGCGGATGGGCAATCCCGCTAGGAAGATGTACCCAGCCAAGCCTATAGGCGACATTCGCTGTAGAAGTTGCTCCGGTAGTGGCAATAGCAGTCGAAGCGTGATTTTTTACGGTTTGAAGTGAGATATTCAAACAATCGGCTACTTCTTTAAAACAACCGTGAGAAAGGTACTCCCCAACGATTTGAAGTGCCCTAGGCGGGACTTCATCCCCGACTAGATAGTTTGAACCTTCGTAAACAGGTACACGCTGTTCTTTTGGGACAATAATTTGGACCCCAGTTCTCCAGCCGCCGTGATGCCCACGGTGATGATCGGGGCGTCCGCAAAAGGATTGAAACCCACAGGGTGAGTATCTAGGTTCCAATATTTACTCCAAAAATAGGATGGTGAGCCGGGAGGGAGTCGAACCCTCAACCTAGTGATTAAAAGTCACTCGCTCTGCCATTGAGCTACCGGCCCAACTCCCCCCTATGCCATTTGTGCCTCCCTCTTATATCCCCAGATAATTAGGGATAAAGAGTGCCCTCTAGCGTCCGGAATACATCATAGCACGCCGACGCTTGTTATTCGAATTGATCTGCTTCCAGCACTCCCGGCAATGCGCTTGCCAGCCCCCATTGGGATGGCTAGCCGAAGGACGAAGAACGTAAAAGTTGCTTTCATCCAACGTTTTTTCAGCATTGCACTTAGTACAAGTTTTCACTTTTTTAAAACTCACGTAACCTCCCCGCACATTTGCGGGTCCTGAAATGAAATAGAGCGGGGACGCCCAAACAGGAAGGTCAGAGAGCGGCTTCTCAGCCCAGAAATTATTATTCGATTTTAGCCCCATCTAATGGATTTTGACAAGCCCCCCTCTAAACTAACTTACTCTATCACATATGGAGCAGCATTGCAAGGGCCTTGCGGAAAGTAGTTTCGTGCTCTTCAATACTCGACTTGACCCTGTACTACCAAATGTTCTAAGATTGCAGGGTAGGCTCCCCCAAATGTCGTAAGAGGGGGACCATACCACACTCGGCAGATTCCTGCTGGATTTAAGGGAGCAAAATGACACACAGTAGACACGTAGGAACACATATACAAAGAGACAAGCGGAGGGATAAAATCTCCCCTATTCCACAAACTAAAAAGCGGACGAGAATTGCCGTAGCCAGTACCTACGGTGACGCTCTCCGCACAATTGATACATCACAGTATCCTGTGGAAAGTTTACAAATTAGAAGGATGCGTGATGGATTTGGAATCTTTTATCGAGAGCCAATCGAATCTAAAAAGACTAAGCGTGTTCAGCGTGACGCACAAGTATAGCATAGGAGTACAAGCCTATGTATTTGTTTGGAGAGTTGTATGGATTCACTAGAGGCACCTGAGCATCGCTGGTCCGGGTGGCCCGGTGCTTATTGCCTAAATTGTTGGATTGATGATCCAATGGAAGAGTGTTTGGCAACAGATGATGGGGTAGTTGCCGTATGCACTAGTTGTGATGAAAAATGGCCGCTGGATGCTAGTGGGGAAGATGGGCACAAACATGACATTGTATTCTATCCCTGCCCTAACCATCCCATCCCACCGTGTATCCCAATCATAGATCAGGAGTTGTGAGTGAATATTGATAATGGTAGTATCAGGGAAATCCCACCTAGTGAAAAGCCAATGCGTAATGAGGTTCTGCTCTCAATGGTAGAGGCAGACTATTTACAGATGCTCGCGCAAGCAGAGCGTCCTGAGGCATATAAAGAACTCCATTCCCACAATAACAACAAGAAGCGCCGTTCGCTTCGTCGTATGCAGAATGAATCTCGTAGGAGGAACCGAAAGTGACCGATTTCCTTGACCAGTACCTTGCTCTCAAAGAGAAGGTTAAAGAGGCTGGTTCTGAGTTAACGATCAGTATTGTAATCCCTGAAGTCAATAGTGAGTATTTGTATTCTGTCAGGCGTCTGTCTGACTCAGACGATCCTGCTGATTGGATCAAGTCTATCTCCGACTATGTAGAGACTGACGAGTATCTTGAAGCCCTACTGGTCGCCCGTTCTGCCATGAGTCTGCGGAAACTCGATAAAGAAGTTGACGCCGATTTGCGGGACATCAAGATTGAGGTCACCGCAGTCGATTTGTTTTATTTTGCAAATCTTGCAAAAGGACTACAAGCAGCCATTAACCTAGTTCATAAAACCAATAACGTTAAATTTGAATATACAAAAGAGCGTTACGAAAAGTATATGGACGACGTTTTTGATGAGCAGTATCTAACAGAGACAGCACGTAACCTACTACTTTATAAGAAGGATAGAGATGACAAAGAAGAAGCCCCCACCGAAGAGATTTCCAATAACGACGATCATCCCGTTTGAGAAGATTGACGTATATTACGTCTGTCCTGATGATGAAGAGGGCAAGCGTAGAGAAGTAGATTCCAACCAATTAGAGGTTAGTGCAATCTACGCTGATTGTGATATGTGTGGAAAGCACGGAAATACAACGATGACATTCCTTTGCTATCATTGTGAAAACTATCATGAAGTCACTCTCACCGAGCAGTAATATCGTTCGTCAGCGTAGAATGTTCTGCGCTTGTGATAAACAATATCTTCATGGGTGCGAGCCAGAAGGAACGTGGTACGAGCCACAAGATATTATCAAGGGAATTGGTTTAGCTGTAAAACGTGGCTACCTAGATGGATTCTGGGTACCATACAAGATATGTACATCATGTAAATGGCAAGGATGCAAGAGTCAATACCTATGAGGAACCTAGATGGATACTGATGATATGTATAAACTGATTGCGAAAGCATCAGCAAAGAATCCGGGGTTAGCCATGCTTTTGCTTGAGCATCGCCCCCTGATCAAGCATGGTGGGGATCAACGTGACCCAACCGAAGAAATCACATGTACCTGTATGAAGAAGGATAAGTGGGGATATAACAGTCTAGCAGAACCATACTGGTACCATATGTTTACAACACTTTTACCCTATGTAAAGTATTATACTGATGGTCGCTAGATGAGTAGTGATTGGTCATTCTGCTTCTCTATGGAAGCAGGAAAGACGTACCGTATCAGGTACGTGTATGAGTATAGTTTTGATGTAAGGGAGGCTATGTTTACCTATAACGGAGAGAAGATGCAAGGGACGAATATCCCGTATCTTCTTATCCAGCCTAATGATATGGCTACTGGCCCCGGAAAGATACAGATTTTGTCCATTGATGAAATGGTAGCCACAGGTAGGGTTAAGTCTTGAAAACGGTCATTGTTACTTGGCTTGATGGTTCAACAGAAACAATCCAAGCAACGAGTGTTACACGCACAACGATCTACTTAATTATCGGAACAGATCGCGGTTGGTATCGCTATATTCTGTATACCTCTCTACGAGAGTGGAAAGAAGAGAAATGAACAAAATTATTTTAGGGTTTGCCATTGCTGGCCTTATCATGCTATATGCTGCTATATGGCTGTGGGAAGGTTCATCAGTTTCCGAGAGACTGGTGTTTACTGCCATTACCCTATTTTCTACTGCCCTCGTTATTGGTGTATACAAGGAGTCAGCATGAATACTACTGAGAAATCCAATCATCCAGAAGATGATCTTGCAGTTCTTCTGCATACAATAAAAAGCGGTTGTTGGAATGTTGTCAGGGGTATACCGGGATGCTATAGGGAGCATCGCAGAGTAGCACGAAGATTAATCAAGGAAGGGTATCAGAAAATCTGAGTAGATTTTATTCCCCCCATTTTCTAGGTAGAAGGTTCTAAAAACTGGGTAAAATTGCTCCCATATAATTATACTATAATCATAACCCCGCGCGAGCGAAAAATCAAAAATCCCCCGGCAAAATTGCCGGGGGATAATTGAATCTAAATACTCGATACCGACTCTCGATTTGTGAATCTACATTTTTAGCGTTCCCATCCCTTCCCTATGTTATTGATGCGGATTGTGAATCGGAATTGTGAATCTCCAGGCTATGCGAGATCAAGCAAATTGGAAAG
>Ga0105097_10000786_pt1 | contig 14872 bp, 11 predicted proteins | sample PPLLak12cMay2015_FD_87035 | JGI IMG/M metagenome (GOLD analysis project Ga0105097, IMG submission 87035) | Freshwater sediment microbial communities from Prairie Pothole Lake near Jamestown, North Dakota, USA - PPLs Lake P7 Core (1) Depth... | ecosystem: Environmental > Aquatic > Freshwater >... | reverse complement strand
CGTTTACAAGACGCGCATGCGCCAGGGCGAGGCCCTGGGCAGGAAGATTCGCCGCCTGCGCCCCGACCTGCACATCGACGTGATTATCCCCATTCCCGATACCAGCCGTATCGCCGCCCAGTCGATGGCGCATGAACTGGGCATCAAGTTCCGCGAGGGCCTGATGAAGAACCGCTACATCGGCCGCACGTTTATCATGCCCGGCCAGAGCCAGCGCAAGAAGTCGGTGCGCCAGAAACTCAACCCGGTACCGCTGGAATTCGAGGGCAAGAACGTGATGCTGGTGGACGACTCGATTGTGCGCGGCACCACCTGTCGCCAGATCATCCAGATGGCGCGGGACGCCGGCGCCGCCAATGTTTACTTCGCCTCGGCCGCGCCGCCGGTGCGCTACCCGAACGTGTACGGCATCGATATGCCGTCGGCCTCGGAACTGGTAGCCCACGGCAGGAGCGTGGAGGAGGTCTGCGAGCTGATCGGCGCAGATTGGCTGGTGTACCAGGACCTGGAAGAGCTGGTGCGCTGTTCCCTGGAGGGCAACCCCGAGGTCGACGGCTTCGACTGCTCGGTCTTCAACGGCGAATATATTACCGGCGACGTGGATCAGAATTACCTTGATAGGGTCGAATCCCTGCGCAACGACGACGCGCAAAGCAAGCGCCGTTCAGCCCTGCAGGCCGACGGGGCGCTGGTCGGCATCCACAACGACGCCTAGGGCGGGACAATGACAGACGATAACGAATTCAACGCCCTCGCCGGCGCTCACCTCGACACCCTTGCGGTGCGCGCCGGTGTGGCGCGCACCGGGGAAGGGGAGCACGCTGAACCGATTTTCCTCACTTCCAGCTATGTGTTCGACAGCGCTGCGGATGCGGCAGCCCGTTTTGCCGGTGACTCACCCGGCAATGTCTACTCGCGCTACACCAACCCTACGGTGCGCGCATTCGAGCAGCGCATCGCCGCACTGGAAGGCGCGGAGCAGGCGGTGGGAACCGCCTCCGGCATGGCCGCTATCCTCAGCACCTGCATGGCCCTGCTCAAGAGCGGAGACCATGTCATCTGCTCGCGCAATGTTTTTGGCACCACGGTCAACCTGTTTGCCAAATACCTGGCAAAATTCGGCGTGGAAGTCAGCTTCGTTCCGCTGCTGGCGCTCGATGACTGGCGTGCGGCGATTCGCCCGAACACCGCCATGTTGTTCCTTGAAACGCCCTCCAACCCCCTGTGCGAAGTGGCTGATATCGCGGCCATGGCGGAGCTTGCCAGGGCCAGTAACAGCCTGCTGGTGGTGGACAACTGCTTCTGCACCCCGGCACTGCAGACTCCACTGGCTCTCGGAGCCGACATCGTGATCCATTCCGCCACCAAGTACCTGGACGGACAGGGCCGCTGCGTGGGCGGTGCCGTGGTCGGCGCGAGCCGGCAGATGGAGGAAGTCGTCAACTTCCTGCGCACCTGTGGCCCCACCATGAGCGCGTTCAACGCCTGGGTTTTCCTCAAGGGGCTGGAAACGCTGCGCCTGCGGATGGAGGCCCACAGTCACTCCGCGCAGGACCTCGCCCTGTGGCTGCAACAGCAGCCACAGGTTGAGCAGGTATTCTACGCCGGACTACCGGATCACCCGGGGCATGAACTGGCCAGCCGCCAGCAGCGGGCTTTTGGCGGCGTCCTGTCGTTCACGGTAAGGGGAGGGCGGCAACAGGCCTGGGACGTCATCGACGCCGTCCGGATCATGTCGCTCACTGCCAACCTGGGCGATGCCAAGACCACGATCGTGCATCCGGCAACCACGACCCACGGCCGTCTCACCGCGCAGGAGCGGGCGCAGGCGGGGATCACCGACAACCTGATTCGGGTCGCCGTGGGCCTGGAGCATGTCGACGACCTGCGCGCCGACCTGGCGCGCGCCCTCTGCGCCCTGCGCTGACAGTAATACTCACGCCATATCGGGGCAGATGTAATGCAGATACAGGGTTTGATAGAAACTGCGGTTGCGGAAGTCGGCAAGGTCCTGCTGGGGAAGGAGCCGCAGATCCGGCTCGCCCTGTGCTGCCTGGTCGCCCGCGGCCACCTGCTGATCGAGGACCTGCCCGGTATGGGCAAGACCACCCTGTCCCACGCCCTGGCCGACGTGCTGGGACTGTCCTGGAAGCGGGTTCAGTTTACCAGCGACCTGCTGCCGGCAGACATCCTGGGCGTGTCGGTGTACAACCGCAATGACGCCAGTTTCACGTTTCACCCGGGCCCGATTTTCACCCAGCTGTTGCTGGCGGATGAAATCAACCGCACCACGCCGCGCACCCAGAGTGCCCTGCTGGAGGCCATGGCTGAAGGCCAGGTCACGGTGGAGGGCGAGACCCGACCCCTGCCCGAGCCATTCTTTGTCATTGCCACCCAGAACCCCATTCACCAGTCCGGCACTTACCCCCTGCCAGAGTCGCAACTCGACCGCTTCCTGATGCGGCTGGAACTGGGCTACCCGCACCCGCATGCGGAGCGCGAGATGTTCCTGCGGCGGCGCCCCATGGGGCAGGAGCGTGTGGTGCTGGAACAGCGCATCAGCCCCGCGCAGCTGCAGCAGGTGCGGGCGGCGGCGGCGGAGGTACATGCGTCCAACAACCTGCTGGATTACCTGCAGCGACTGGTGGCCTACACCCGCACCGCGGCGGAGTTTGCCGTCGGTCTCTCACCCCGGGGAGCGCTGGCGCTGCTCGAGTGTGCGCGCACCTGGGCGGTGATGCAGAACCGTGGCAACGTGGTACCGGAGGATCTGCAGACGGTATTGCCGGCCGTGGCCGCCCACCGGCTCGTGCCCAGCGGCGATTATTCAGGCGACGGTGCGGCCCTGGTGGAACTGATGCGACGCAATGTCGATGTGATCAGGACCTGATCCGGCCAGCCTGTGAGGGGGAGCAAGCGCAATCCGTCGGCGCAGGGCATCAGCGACCGCCTGGGCAGGCGTTTTGCCAGGTGGGTGGACAGGCGAATCCCGCCCGCCCGCTCGGTCACGCTCGACCAGAGGCGGATATTCATTTTCCCGAGCAAAGTGGGCCTGTTTTTCGCGCTCTGCCTGCTGGTCATGCTGGTGACCGCGATCAACTACCAGAACAATATGAGCTTTGCACTCACCTTCCTGCTCGCCACGCTGTTTGTCGTGGGTATTCTCCATACCTACGCCAACCTGTCCGGGCTGACCCTGCGCGCGCTGCGCGCAACACCGGCGTTTCCGGGCCAACAGAGCGAGTTCTCCATCGAGTTGCAGCGCGGCGGTGGGCGCGAGCACTTTGCCCTGCACCTGAAGTGGCCGGATAGCAACGGCAGCGTCATCAACCTGGCGGATCAGGCCACTGCGCAGGTGCACCTGCGCCTGAACGTCGGCAAGCGTGGCTGGTTCAGCCCCGGACGGTTGTTGCTGGAATCCACCTATCCCCTGGGTCTGCTGCGCTGCTGGACCTGGGTTGATCTGGACCTTTACGCCCTGGTCTACCCGCGACCGGTAGCCTCGCCGGAGCCGCCGGGTCTGGCCAGTGACCGGCCTGACGGAGCGGCGGTGGAGGTGCTGGGGAGTGACGATTTTTACGGCTTCAGGGACTATCGCCAGGGCGACTCGCCGCGCCAGATTCACTGGAAGGGGCTGGCCCGGGGCCAGGGTGTGCAGACCAAGCAGTACGGCGCCTATGCCAGTCGCAGCGTCTGGTTGGACTGGGAGATGTTTCCGGGCCTCGGCGTGGAGCAGCGGCTGTCGCACCTGTGCTACTGGGCACTGGAATTCGACCGGCAGGCGGAGGAGTACGGCCTGCGACTTCCCGGCCTGGCAATAGAGCCAGGACTGGGCGAGCGCCATCGCGACCAGGTTCTGCAGGCGCTGGCCCTGTATGGAATAGAGGCCCGACGTCGGTGAAGCCTGACCAGCAGATACCCCGCAATGCGCTGGCGTGGATCATCGTCTGCCTGTTTACGCTGGTCGCGCCGCACGCCGGGCGCATTCCCCTCTGGGTGCTCGCGGTCTATGTGTTTGCCGCGCTGTGGCGGATTATGGTCTACCGTGGGCGCTGGTCCTACCCCGGCCGCGCGGTAAAAGCCGGACTGATCGTCGCCAGTTTTGCCGGCATCTACTTCAGTTTTGGCTCGGTCATCGGCCTGGAGCCCACGGTCGCGCTGTTGCTCACGGCCTTTGCCCTCAAGCTGATCGAACTCGCCCAGCGCAAGGACAGCTACGTCCTGCTGTTCCTCGGCTATTTCATCTGCATCACCGAATTCCTGTTCAGCCAGGAACTCCCCATGGTGCTCTATTCGCTGCTCAATGTGACCCTGCTCACCACGGCCCTGGTGGCCATGCACAGGCCCGGCGAGGACCGGTTCAACCGCAAGACGATCCGGCTTGCGGCGGTGATGCTGCTGCAGGCGCTGCCGCTGATGCTGGTCCTGTTCTTCCTGTTCCCGCGCATCGGACCCCTCTGGGCGGTGCCGATCAAGAGCCACACGGCGAAAACGGGTGTCAGTGATTTCATGAAGCCCGGGGATATTTCCAGCCTCGGCAAATCCGATGCGGTCGCTTTCCGGGCGCAGTTCGAGGGCGATATCCCGGAGCCATCGGGGCTCTACTGGCGCGGACTGGTGTTCAGCAAACTGGAGGAGGGCGCCTGGCGCAGCCTGCGTTACTACGATGTGCCGCCCGAGGAACGCCGGCCCCGGCCGGTTGAGACCACGGGCGAGTCCTTGAAGTACCAGGTCATCATGGAGCCGACCCAGCAGAACTGGCTGTACAGCCTGCGCTATGCCAGGCCCAGTTCCGGGGGCGTCATGACCAGTCCCGAGTACGTGCTGTTCTCCCCGACTGAGCTGGAGGACCAGCGCCTCTACAGCGTCGAGAGCTGGCCCGAGGCGATGCTGGAGCTAAACCTGTCCCCCTGGCGGCGGGAAGTGGAGTTGCAGCTGCCGGCGGGGGATAACCCGGCTGCGCATGCCCTCGCCGGGGAGCTGCGTGCCCAGGCGGGCAGCGATGAGGCTTTTGTGGACGCGGTGCTGGCCAGGTTCACCCGGGAGGCCTTCGTTTACAGGCTGGACCCGCCACTGCTGCCCCAGACAGACCCGGTGGACGCCTTCCTGTTCCAGACCCGGGCGGGCTTTTGCGAACACTACGCGGCGGCTTTCGTGGTGCTGATGCGCGCAGCCGGGGTGCCGGCGCGAGTCGTAGCCGGCTACCAGGGTGGCGAGGTCAACCCGGTCAATCGCACCGTGATTGTGCACCAGTTCGATGCCCACGCCTGGGCCGAGGTGTGGCTCGAGGGCAAGGGCTGGGTGCGGGTTGATCCCACGGCAGCGGTCTCACCGGACCGGATCGAGTGGGGCCTGGAGCGCGCGATGGCCGCGGAGGGCGGCTTCCTCAGTGACTCCCCCCTGTCGCTGGTGCGCTATCGCAACATCGCCTGGGTGAATATGCTGCGCCTGCGCTACGATGCAATTTCCTGGCGCTGGCAGAGTTTTGTCATGGGCTTCGATCGCGACCGGCAGTTCCAGCTTATGAACGATGTCCTGGGAGACATCACTGTGCGCAAATTCCTGCTGCTGGTGTTCGGTGCCGCGGTGCTGGTGCTGGTACCCGTGGCGTGGAGCCTGCTGCGCAGACACAGCGCTGCCGCGAAGCGTCCCTGCGACCTTTACTACCTGCAATTCTGTGAGCGCATGGCCGCCGTCGGTTTCGTTCGCGCCCCGGGTGAAGCCGCTGCCGATTACGCTGCCAGGATTGAGCGCGCGGTGCCTTCGATCGCCGCCGAGGTGCGCAGGATAAGCGGTCTCTACGCTGAACTCGCCTACGGGGCGCGGGGGTCTGACCCCCGGTTGCTGGGCCAGCTCAAAGCGGCGGTCGCCGCATTCCGCCCGGGGCAGACCATGCGTTTTGATCGCGATAGCGGGCAGGCGGGCGATCCGCGCCATTTCGCCCGATAGCGCGGGAGTACTTTTCTTACGCCAAAAAAAACCCCGCAGCGCGGGGTTTTCAGCCGCCACCGACTATGAGGCCCGCACCTGGTCGATCTGCACCGCTGCAATTCGCTTGCCTTCCTCGGCGCTCTTCTGGAACTCGACTATCTGGTCAAAGTTCATATAGCGGTAGATTTCATCCGACATGGCGTCGAGGTCCCGGGCGTACTTCATGTACTCCTCGGGCGTCGGCAGTTTGCCCAGAATCGCGCCGACAGAGGCCAGCTCGGCCGATGTCAGGTAGACATTGGCCCCATCACCGAGGCGGTTGGGAAAGTTGCGGGTGGAGGTCGATAGCACGGTGGCGTTGGCTGCTACTCGCGCCTGGTTGCCCATGCACAGTGAGCAGCCGGGCATCTCCGTGCGTGCGCCGGAGCGGCCGAAAATGCTGTAGTAGCCTTCCTCCATCAGCAGGTGCTCGTCCATGCGGGTGGGGGGCACGATCCACATGCGGGTGGAGATGCCGCCCTTGTGTTTTTCCAGCAGCTTGCCCGCCGCGCGGAAGTGGCCGATGTTGGTCATACAGCTGCCGATGAACACTTCGTCCACCTTGTCGCCAGCCACGGCAGACAGCAGGCGGGCGTCGTCGGGATCATTGGGCGCGCAGACGATGGGCTCCTTGACCTCGGCCAGGTCGATCTCGATCACCGCCTCGTATTCGGCGTCACTGTCGGCTTGCAACAGGCTGGGTTTGGCCAGCCAGTCTTCCATCTTGCGGGCACGGCGCTCGAGGGTGCGGGCGTCGCCGTAGCCCTCGGCGATCATCGAGCGCAGCAGCACGACGTTGGAACGCAGGTATTCGGCGATAGTGCCCTCGTCCAGCGCGATGGTGCAGCCGGCGGCGGAGCGCTCGGCCGAGGCATCGGACAGTTCGAAGGCCTGCTCCACGGTCAGGCCGGTCAGGCCTTCAATCTCGAGGATACGGCCCGAGAAGATGTTCTTCTTGCCTTTCTTCTCCACCGTGAGCAGCCCCTGCTGGATCGCGTAATAGGGGATGGCGTGGACCAGGTCGCGCAGGGTGATGCCGGGCTGCATCTGGCCCTTGAAACGCACCAGCACTGACTCGGGCATGTCCAGCGGCATGACGCCGGTGGCGGCGGCGAAGGCCACCAGGCCCGAGCCCGCGGGGAAGGAGATGCCCATGGGGAAGCGGGTGTGGGAATCACCGCCAGTGCCGACGGTGTCGGGCAGCAGCATGCGATTCAGCCAGGAGTGGATGATGCCATCCCCGGGCCGCAGCGATACACCGCCGCGAGTCATGATGAAGTCGGGCAGGGTGTGCTGGGTATCGATATCCACCGGCTTGGGATAGGCGGCGGTGTGGCAGAACGACTGCATGACGAGGTCCGCGGAAAAGCCCAGGCAAGCCAGGTCCTTCAGTTCATCGCGGGTCATCGGGCCGGTGGTGTCCTGGGAGCCCACGGTGGTCATCAGCGGCTCGCAGTAGGTGCCCGGGCGGATACCTGCGGTGCCGCAGGCCCTGCCCACCATTTTCTGCGCCAGGGTAAAGCCTTTGCCAGTGTCGACCGGTACCGCGGGGGTGCGGAACAGGTCGGCCGGGCCCAGGCCCAGGGCCTCGCGGGCCCGGGTGGTTAGGCCGCGACCGATGATCAGGTTGATGCGCCCGCCGGCGCGCACTTCATCCAGCAATACCTCGGATTTGAGTTCGAACTCGCTCAGCACCTCGCCGGACTCGGACAGGATCTTGCCCTCGTAGGGGCGAACTTCGATGACGTCGCCCATGCCCAGCCTGTCCACCGGCGCCTCAAACACCAGGGCGCCGGCATCTTCCATGGTGTTGTAGAAAATCGGCGCCACCTTGCTGCCGATACAAATGCCGCCGCTGCGCTTGTTGGGTACCCCGGGAACGTCGTCACCGAAGAACCACAGCACCGAGTTGGTGGCGGATTTGCGCGAGGAACCGGTGCCGACCACGTCGCCGACGAAGGCGACCGGCAGGCCCCTGGCCTTGAGCTCGGCGATCTGCTGCATGGGGCCGGTGACCCCGTGCTCCGCCGGTTGCAGGCCGTCGCGGGTCATTTTGTACATGGCCAGTGCGTGCAGGGGGATATCCGGGCGCGACCAGGCGTCCGGGGCGGGGGACAGGTCATCGGTATTGGTTTCGCCGGTAACCTTGAACACAGCCAGCTTGATGGACTGGGCCACCGCCGGGCGGCTGGTGAACCATTCCCCGTCCGCCCAGGATTGCATCAGCGACTTCGCGTTCTCATTGCCGCCAGAGGCAAGCTCCGCAACGTCGTGAAAGGCCTCGAATACCAGCAGGGTGTGCTTGAGTTCAGCAGCTGCGGCGGCGCCCAGCGCCCTGTCGGTCAACAGGGATACCAGGGTCTCGATGTTGTAGCCGCCGTGCATCTTGCCCAGCAACTCCACCGCCCTTGCAGGCGTGATCAGGGAGCAAGTGGTCTCGCTTTTGGCAAGCGCGGACAAAAAACCCGCCTTCACGTAAGCCGCCTCGTCCACCCCCGGCGGCACCCGGTTGCTGATCAGGTCGAGCAGGTAGTCTCCCTCACCGGCGGGAGGGTTCTTCAGCAGTTCTACCAGTGCGGCTACCTGCTCCGCATTGAGCGGTTTCGGCGGTATATTCAGGCTGGCGCGTTCGGCCACGTGTTCGCGATATGCTTCAAGCACGGTAGAGCTCCTTTGCGTTGACTGGATCGCCCCGGCGCCGCTGCGCGGGTCGATAGCGGTGTGATAGGAAATCGGAGCGCGAGTATAGCCCAGTAGGGCAGCAAGATAAATTCGCCGGCTGCTTATAACGTGCATTCACCCGGGTGATACCGTAAACTTCAGGCGTCATCCCCGCTGCGAAAACCCCGCCGGAAATGCCCGATAATCCCTTGAAAACACCGTGTATCGGTGTCTGCTCCACCGGCATCGGCGACTCGGTCTGCCGCGGCTGCAAGCGCTTCGCGCACGAGGTCATCGACTGGAACAGCTACTCCCCCCAGCAGAAGGCCGTGGTCGACAGGCGCCTGGGCAACTTCCTCTCCCAGTGCGTCAGCAACAAGCTGCGGGTGACCGACAGGGCCCTGCTGCAGTGGCAGCTGCAGGTGCAGCAACTGGCTTACCCGGCGCACCACGACGAGTACTGCTGGGTATACAGCCTGATGAAGGCCGGCGCCAGCCAGATAGAGAAAACTGCGGAGTTTGGTTTCGAGGTGGACTTGGCATTCCGCCACCTGTCCCTGCCGGCGTTAAGGGAGCTGATCGACCGGGAGTTCTTCATTCTTTCCCAGGCCCACTACGACCGCTACATGCAGACGCCCGACCTGTTCGCGGGGCAGCTCGAGTGAGGACAGCCACTGATATTGGTCCGATCCTGGCCTTTCTGCAGTGCGCCACTCCCGCCGCGTGGGTCGAGTGGGCCCTGCGGAATCCGGACCTGCTGCTGGTGGATCACGCCAACTGCGAGAAAAAGGCGGCAGCGACCGCGCTCAACCTGATGTATCGCTATGTCGATCGCCACCGGCTGCTCACCCGCCTGTCGCGCCTTGCCAGGGAGGAGTTGCGCCACTTTGAGCAGGTGATCGCCCTGATGCAGGCGCGCGGCGTCGACTACCCCCAGTTGACAGCCTCGCGTTATGCCGGCGAGCTGCGCCAACTGGTGCGCAGCCACGAGCCTGCCCGGCTGGTGGATACCCTGCTGGTGGGGGCGATCATCGAGGCCCGCTCCTGCGAGCGGTTTGCCGCCCTGGTCCCGGTGCTCGATGCGGAATTGGCGGCGTTTTACGCCTCGCTGCTGAAGTCCGAGTCCCGCCACTTCACCGACTACCTGAAACTGGCGCAGGAGGCGGGCTCGGCGCAGGAGGTGGCGGATCGCCTGCCCGTGCTACTGCGGCGGGAGCGGGAACTGATCGAATCGCCGGACAGGGAGTTTCGCTTTCACAGCGGGGTACCCGAGTAAACTATAACTTTAATAAAACTCATTAACCTATTGATATATATCAAAGTTAACTAACTCAATAGCGTCCCCCGAAGCCTCGACGGCCCAGCCCCTCTCCTCCCAGGCCCCCAATACCCAGCGCCGGCCAGCGCGGGTCTCATGCCGCATCGGCCGGTGGGTGTGGCCGTGAATCAGCTGGCGCACGCCATGGATCAGCATGACCCGGTCCACTTCCGCCGGGGTGACGTCCATGATGTCCTCGCTTTTCATGCTGGTGGCCTCACGGCCGTCGGCCCGCAGGCGCGCCGCCAGGGCGCGCCGCTCTGCCAGGGGCCGGGCCAGCAGCCCGGCCTGCCAGGCGGGATCCCGGGTGCTGCGGCGAAACACCTGGTAGTCCGCGTCCAGGGTACAGAGGCTGTCGCCGTGCATCAGCAGGGTCGGCTCGCCGTTGAGGTCGATGAGGCTGGGATCCGGTAACAGGACGGCTCCCGTGGCGGCGCAGAAAGCGGCCCCCAGCAGGAAATCCCGGTTGCCGTGCAGGATATACAGCGCCGGGCCGGCAGCGCGAAAGTCCCGCAGCAGGCGGGTCACTTCCAGCGCCAGGGCGGAGTCATCGTCGTCACCGGGCCAGGCCTCGAACAGGTCACCGAGAATGAACAGCCTGGCGCAATGGCGGTGCCCGTCGAGGAACGTCGCCAGGGCCCGGGTGGCAGCGGGCCGGGCCGGGTCGAGATGAAGATCGGAGATGAAACAGCTGCTGGACACGGGAACGATCCGGCGCGGCAGCGGGACCAGGCTGCGGCTAGTCGATGACTTCCACGGTTTCAATGATGACCGTATCGACGGGGACGTCCTGGTGGCCCTTGCTGCTGGCGGTTTTCACGTTGCGGATTTTTTCCAGCACGTCTTCCCCGTCCACCATCCTGCCGAACACCGCATAGCCCCAGCCCTGCATGTTCTTGCCGCTGTGATTGAGGAAGTCGTTGTCCTTCACATTGATGAAGAACTGGGCAGTGGCCGAGTGGGGATCCGTGGTTCGCGCCATGGCAATCGTGCCGAAATCGTTCTTGAGGCCGTTATCCGCCTCGTTCTGGATGGGCTTGCGCACCGCCTTCTGCGCCATATTGGTATCAAATCCGCCGCCCTGGATCATGAAGTTGTTGATCACCCGATGGAAGATGGTGCCGTCGTAGAAGCCGGCCCGGGCATACTCGAGAAAGTTGGCAACTGTGATAGGTGCCTTCTCGGCGTCAAGTTCCAGTTTGATGTCGCCGAAAGTGGTGCGGATGATGACCATGCTGATTCCCTGCTGGTTAGAGTCGAAAGCGCAGCAATGATACGGGCTTTTCCGGGGCAGGAAAACACTTCGGGGACGCGATGACGGGTTAAAAGAGCGGCGTATTGCCATCGGTGCGCTTTTGGTGGCTATAAGACGGGCGGATCTGTGGCTATAATACGCGGCCTTTTTATGCGCCAGCTGTGATGATTTATGGAAACGACCTCCACCAGCAATTTTCTGGAGACAATTATCGCCGGGGATCTCGCCGCCGGCAGGGTCCAGACCGTGGTCACCCGGTTTCCGCCGGAGCCCAACGGCTACCTTCATATCGGCCACGCCAAGTCCATTTGCGTGAACTTTGGCCTCGCGGAGAAATTCGGCGGGCGCTGTAACCTGCGCTTTGACGATACCAACCCGGAGAAGGAGAGCCAGGAGTATATCGATTCCATCCAGGCGGACGTGCGCTGGCTTGGCTTCAACTGGGATGGCGAGGTGCGTTTTGCCTCCGCCTATTTTCAGCAGCTGTATGACTGGGCGGTGCACCTGGTGGAGCGCGGCGACGCCTATGTGTGCGACCTGGACGCTACCCAGTCACGGGAGTATCGCGGCACCCTCACTGAGCCCGGCCGGGACAGCCCGTGGCGCAACCGCAGTGTGGCCGAGAACCTGGACCTGCTGGCGCGGATGAAGTCCGGGGAGTTCGCCGATGGTGAAAAGGTGCTGCGGGCGAAGATCGACATGGCCTCGCCCAACATGAACCTGCGCGATCCCATCCTGTACCGCATTCGCAAAGTGCCCCACCACCAGACCGGGGACAGCTGGGTCATTTATCCCACCTACGATTTCGCCCACGGCCAGGAAGATGCCATCGAGGGCATTACACACTCGATCTGCACCCTGGAATTCGAGGATCACCGGCCACTCTATGATTGGTTCCTCGACCACCTGCCGGTGCCCGCCCGGCCCCGGCAGTATGAATTCGGCCGTCTCAACCCCAGCTACACGGTCACCAGCAAGCGCAAGCTCAAGCAACTGGTGGACGACGGCGTGGTCAGTGGCTGGGATGACCCGCGCATGCCCACGGTGGCCGGCATGCGCCGGCGCGGCTATACCCCCGCGGCGATCCGCAAGTTCTGCCAGATGATAGGCACCACCCGCAGTGACGGGGTGGTGGACGTGGCGATGCTCGAGTTCGCCATCCGCGAAGACCTCAATGAGAATGCCCCGCGGGCGATGTGCGTGTTGAATCCGCTGAAAGTGGTGCTCACCGATTACCCCGAGGGTCAGGTGGAAGAGCTGGTTGCTCCTCGGCATCCCTCGCGGCCGGAGCTGGGCGAGCGCCTGTTGCCGTTCACCCGGGAACTGTATATCGACGCGGATGATTTTCGTGAGGAGGCCAACAAGAAGTACAAGCGCCTGGTGCTGGGCAAGCGGGTGCGGCTACGCAATGCCTGCGTGATCGAGGCCGTCAACGCAGTGAAAGACGCCGCGGGCAGGGTGGTGGAGGTGCACGCCCGGGTGATACCCGACACCTTCGGCGCTGATCCTGCCGACGGCGTAAAGCCCAAGGGCGTGATCCAGTGGGTATCGGCATCCAGGGGCCGCCAAGCCACGGTCCGGCTTTACGATCGCCTGTTCAATCACGAGGCCCCGGACAAGGGCGAGCGCGATTTCATGGCGCATGTCAACGCGGATTCGCTGCGGGTGGTGGAGCAGGCCTGGATCGAGCCGGCCCTGGCGCAGGCCCTGCCGGAACAGGGTTTCCAGTTCGAGCGGGAAGGGTATTTCGTGGCGGACCGCCATGATCACAGTGCACAGGCACCGGTTTTCAATCGCACTATCGGCCTGCGCAACAGCTGGGGCGAGCAGGCGGGAGAGGCGGAGTGAGCCTGTACCTGTACAACACCCTCGGCGGCGAAAAACAGCTGTTTGAGCCGCTGCTGCCGGACACTGTGACCATGTACGTGTGCGGCCCCACGGTGTACAACCTTGCGCATATCGGCAATGCCCGGCCGGTGGTGGTGTTCGACACCCTGTTCCGCGTGCTGCGGACGCAGTTCAGCACGGTCATCTACGCCCGCAACATCACCGATGTGGACGACAAGATCATCGCGGCTGCGAGGGAAGGGCGGCGCAGTATCGAGTCAGTGACGCAGGAGTTTACCGCGAAGTACCGCGAGGACATGGCCCAGCTCAACGCCCTGCCACCGACCCTGGAACCCCACGCCACCCACAATATCGAGCCCATGCTGGCGCTGACCGCCACCCTGATCGAAAAGGGCCACGCCTACGAATCCCGGGGGCACGTGCTGTTCGCGGTGGAGTCCATGCCGGACTACGGCAAGCTGTCCCGGCGCTCGCTGGACGACATGCTGGCGGGAGCGCGGGTGGAGGTGGCTGACTACAAGCGCCACCCCGGGGATTTCATCCTGTGGAAACCGGCGGCGGCCGATGAGCCCGGCTGGGACAGCCCCTGGGGGCGCGGCCGGCCGGGTTGGCACCTGGAATGTTCCGCCATGATCCGGGCCCATCTGGGTGAGACCATCGACATCCACGGCGGCGGTCGGGACCTGATTTTTCCACACCACGAGAACGAGATCGCCCAGAGCCGCTGCGCCCACGGGGGCGATTATGTGCGCTACTGGATGCACAACGCCTTCCTCGACATCGACGGCGAGAAGATGTCCAAGTCCCTGGGCAACGTCCGCTCGGTGCGCGACCTGCTGCAACACTACCGCGGCGAAGTGCTGCGTTTCGCCCTGCTGTCGGCCCACTACCGCTCGCCCATGAATTTTTCCGCCGAGTTGCTGGCCCAGGCCCAGGCCACCCTCGATAGCCTCTACAGCACCCTGCGGGAGGTGCATGACATCGGTCAGGACGAGTCAGTGCCCTTGGCCGATGAGCCCTTTTACCAGGCGCTGAACGATGACCTCAACACCCCGGTGGCCATCGCCGAGGTACATGCACTGGCGAGGCAACTGCACAAGGCATCCGCCAGTGAGCGACCGGTGCTGAAGGCGCGCATACTCGCGGCGGGGAAGCTGCTGGGTATTTTGCAGCAGGATCCGCAGGAATGGCTGCAGGGCGGCGGAGCTGCCGACGCCATTTCCGCAGCTGCCATCGAGGCCCTGATCGTGCAGCGGCAGGAGGCGAAACTGGCGAAAGACTACGGCCGGGCAGATGCAATCCGCCAGGAGTTGCTGGCGCAGGGTGTGGTGCTGGAGGATTCCCGGGAGGGAACCCAGTGGCGCAGGGCCTGAGCCCAACAGGCTTCTAGCCCAGGCTCTTCTCGCCGGATTCAACACTCTGCATGATCAGGGTGTTGATCGTCATGGGGCCGACCCCACCCGGTACCGGCGTGTAGGCGCTGGCCTTGTCCACCAGGGCTGACAATTCGATATCGCCCACGCCACCGGGGTGGTAGCCCGCGTCCACCACCACGGCGCCGTCCTTGACCCAGTCCGCCTTGATGAACTCCGGCTTGCCCACCGCGCCTACCAGGATATCCGCCTGGGCGACGATAGCCGGCAGGTTCCGGGTGCGGGAATGACAGATGGTGACGGTTGCGTTCTTCTGCAGCAGCATCATCGCCATGGGCTTGCCTAGGATCGGGCTGCGACCCACGACCACCGCGTGCTTGCCCTCGATCTCGATTTGGTAGTGCTCCAGGATGCGCATGATGCCCTGGGGCGTGGCGCAGCCATAGG
>Ga0105097_10000784_pt1 | contig 14878 bp, 12 predicted proteins | sample PPLLak12cMay2015_FD_87035 | JGI IMG/M metagenome (GOLD analysis project Ga0105097, IMG submission 87035) | Freshwater sediment microbial communities from Prairie Pothole Lake near Jamestown, North Dakota, USA - PPLs Lake P7 Core (1) Depth... | ecosystem: Environmental > Aquatic > Freshwater >... | reverse complement strand
TGCTGTCGGATACGAGGTCGATTTCGTCCAGGACAACCACTCGCGATCGTCGCGCGGCGTGCTGCGCGGGTTGCATTATCAAATACCACCTCACGCCCAGGGAAAACTCGTCCGCGTGACGTCCGGACGCGTATTCGATGTGGCGGTCGATATCCGACGTGGCAGTCCGCGATTCGGCAAATGGACCGGAGTGGAACTCAGTGCGGAAGGCAAGCGTCAACTGTGGATTCCGCCTGGGTTTGCCCACGGCTTCCTGGTGCTCAGCGATTCCGCCGACTTCTTCTACAAGACAACCACTTATTACGCCCCCACCGCTGAACGCACCATACACTGGAATGACCCGCAATTGGCCATTCAATGGCCAATTGCTGCTGTCACGCCTCGACTCTCAGCCAAGGATGCGGCTGCGCCCTTACTCAGCGATAACGAACCAGCCATATAGCGCCCTGAACGACTGTCACCTTCGCCCGCAGCGACTCCGTATGGGGCGCTTGGGCGTTCGTCGACTAGAACAAGACGATTGCATGCGTCAAGTCACCCCTTCTGTAGAAGCTTTGCCGGACTGCCGACCACCGTCGTGAAGGGCGCCACATCTCTCGTTACTAACGCCACCAGGTCGAGCGCTGGTTCGCGCTGATCACGACCCAGGCGATTCGCCGCGGCTCGTTCGACTCGGTGGCGGATCTCAAGCGCAAGATCGATGAGTTCGTGAAGCATTACAACCAGCACCCGAAGCCGTTCATGTGGACCGCCACGGCCGAATCGATCCTCGCCAAGATCGAGCGTCTATGTGAAGTTATCAACGGGACACGACACTAGGCGCAGCGGTGGGCGAGCATGAGTTCTTACATTCATGATCTTAAGTCACTCAAAAAAATAGCGGATCGCCGCGATGCTCTCAGTAATGCGGCGTACGCGCATCCGGCTGGGCTGCTGCACTAGTCGGTAGAGACCCTCGAGACCAGCGCGCTGGATCCACCGCGGTGCGCGGCGGATGTTTCCGGAGACGAAGTCTAGACTTCCGCCGACGCCCATCACGAGTCCGACACCGCAGGCTTTCAAATCCGCCATGATGTCCGCAATTAGCAATTCTTGCTTGGGAGCGCCGAACGCGAAGAATATAGCGTCTGGCCGCACATCATTGATCACCCGGAGCACATTGTCGACCCATTCCCGGGGCATTGGATAGGCGGCAAACGGCGGCGAGTACCCATGCACGTCGACCCCGAATCGCTCCTGCAGGACGCGAACGGATGCCAAGTTCGCGGCCTCGGATGCCCCGATCAGCAGCAACCGTCGATTCGATTGGGCGAGTTGCGCAGAGATCCTATAGACCAGGTCGCTACCGCTGAGTTTCTCGAATCGCGGCAGGCCTTGCGAACGCGCGCGCAAATTAGCAGCCCAGAGCAAGATCTGTCCGTCTACGACACAGTGACCCACCCCGAGCGCGCGGGCGAAGTTCGGTTGCTGGTTGGCCAGACGTACGAACTGCGCATTGACCGTGAAAACCGCATGAAGCGAGCCATCGCCACTGAAGAGCGGCGGCAAGGATTGATGGAGGGTGATGACAGAGAATTTCACGGGGCAGCACTAATCATCTGCTTAGCTCCGCGATGGTCGCTAGTCGCGGTGAACAGCGCCCACTCTAAAGAAGCCGAAAGCCGAATCACGCGCCGCCCTTCCCTGCCGATCTTCAAACATGCTGGGCGTTCGCCAGCCACTCGGCGGTCGTGCAAAACAAGCAAAAAGCGCGCTCCAAGGGACAAGGATCATTTGAGAATTCCCAGTTCCCTGCCGATGCGATTGATCAACTTGAGCCAGAAGAGCTGCAACGCTGTCATATCGGTTCTTGATATCTGAATTCCCGCGTGACTGAGCCGCATCGAAAGATAGTACTCTTGAAGCACCGCCCGCGCTTTCCCTGCCATAAAATCCGCATTCTCATCCGTCAACGGCGCGGCAGCATACCAAGACTTTGAGCCCGGCTGAAACAGCCACCGACTTATTCGCACCTGCATCGACGAGTTCAATGCATCGGAGAAGAAATGATGGGGAAATGCACCTGGAACCAGCGCATTGATTTCAGGGGAATAGACCTTCCAATCGAGAGATCGAAGGGCGGGTTCATCTAGATAAAGAAGATTCGATCGGATCCAAGACTCGCCGACCAGTCCGCCGATCTCAAGGGTCTGTAACGAACGATCGACATGCCCGACACAAACTCCGCGCCTGTTTCTGAGCCTAAGCGCGGCGCGTACGAATGCATCAACGAAAAATCGCGGCAAATAGTTGTGAATTCCCGCTGTATCATTAACAAAGCACACGCCACCCGCAGCAGACTCCCGCAAGTGGTCGAGGCCATCCTGGTACCCACCGAACTCACGACCGCGATTGCTACCCTTGATCACCTCCACCAGGGCATTTCCTACCCTGAGCTCAGAACTGTTGAAAGTTACTGGACCCTCACCGTTCCAGACAACCACGACTTTCTCGATGGGCATAAAACAGCCAATCCGGCTGATGAGATTGACGCTACTCCTGGCACGGGCCGGCTCGTAAAGGACCCAGACTACCGCGGCTGGCCGGCACAATGCAGGCCGAGTCATCGCAGGGGAGAATCGTAGGCAAGTCCGCCGCGCGGAGCCTCAAGGTCGGGCGCCTGCCCTGTCGGCCCTTGGTGTGCGAGGGCGAACCGTCCCAGCAATCCGTAACAGATAAAGAGAACGAAGGAAAACATGCTGCCAACCATGTTATTGAAAGTTCCAGCGACCGGGATCAGCGCCGTCAATGCTAAAGCGATCCGGCTTACCGTCGAACTCTTCCGAAGAGCTTGAATCCGCACCTCGCGGAACAGGAGGCCATAGGCAATGAAGGCGACAGCGCCGGCGTAGCAAACGAGCTCCCAGAAAAAGCTGTCAATCGCGTAGATGTCCGACTCACCGGGCACTAGAGCATTCTGAGTCAGGCCAAGTCCAAAAAAACCCGCCGCCGGATTGCTGAGAACGGCATCCGAGATAATCACCCATGACGATAGGCGTGTGAGTACGCTCGATGTCTCGGCGTTCATTTCAAGTTGCCCCGAAGCCGACTGAAACGCCAACAAAGTCATGACGCCAAGGCTGAGCAACGGGCTCAGAAGATAAGCGACCGCCCCGAATCTCGAGATGCTCTTGTTAGAGAGACGGGAAATGAGAATCCACAGCGCCAGAATTACGTAAGCGTTCCGTGTCAACGTGAACAGCACCGAGACATATAGGATAAACCGCGTTACCCAAGCGACGCGTCGGCCTCGGCTTGCCTGGATCAGCAACAACATGATAATGGCGAAGGTAAGATCGAGACCAGAAAAGTATGCGCCCGCGAGACGGGGCAGACTAAAGCCGGCAAACGTAGCGGCCGCAGTCGTTCGAAAGCTCTTGTAGACTTCGAAGTAAGAATCACCAAGAAGAGCAAAGTCGACGACGTTGACGATGATGCCGGACATTACACAAAGCGTCGACACGGTAAGCCATCGATCCACAGTCTGCGATGGACGTCCCGAGGTGCAACCCACGGCCCGATCGGCACTGATGGTGCCGATCAATATGGCACAGCAGGGTGCCAGGAAGTAGATCCACGTTGTAGCCAATATCGCACCGATGGAGTTGGAAACACCACCCACCGCGAGATAGGCCGTCAAGGGCAGGAACAGCAGCGAGAATCCAATCGGCGCCGATAGTGGCACAGTGAATTTCCGGTGCGACACCAGCAAGTACAGCAATGCAACAAAGGTTATCGCGGCGACATGAACACTCGGCGGGAGGGCGAACCCCGTAAGCCGGAAGATGAAAAGCCGGATGATCGGCAGAATGAAAAACGCCCAGGCCAGCACCTGGACGGGTAGTACAAGCAGGGTATCGGTCCGCGCGTCGTGAGGGATGGGGCCCACGGCTAGGCCGACCTCAAATGCTCGAGGAATGTAGCCGCCGCTCGCTCCCAGGACAGGCCGACCACGTCTCGCAAGCCGGTCTCGACTCGGGCGCGACGGGAGGCCTCATTGTCGCGAATGGCACGAAGAAGAGCCGCCGCAATCGCATCCGAATTGCATTCGTAGAACAGGTACGAATTTGCAGGGGTGGCGGGAAAGTAGGGCGAACCTACCAGGGTAGTTCCCACCGCAAGCGACTCGGCGGCAGGGTAATGAAAGGCGCCGTACTGGATCTTTCCTGCAGCAATGAAGAAGTCACATGAGCGATAGAACTCTGCCAAGTTCGGATCGCCATGCGGCTGCGCGAGATCAACCCAGTCGAGATGAGCGAAGTCCTGAGGTAGATGAAAAGCCATTCTTAGCCGGAGGTCGAGACCTTGGTCTCGGAGCGACTGCACGGCCTCCACCACGTCCTTGGTGCCCTTCCAAAATTCAACTCGGCCGATGCAACCGAGCGTCAGACAGCCGTCGTTTGCGGGCCCATCGGTGACTTTCGGATGAAATGTCGTCAAGTCAATTCCTGGTGGCGCGACATGCTTCGACTGAAGTCTCTTGAAATTCCTGTAAATCGGCGAGTTGACGATACGCAGCATGTTCAGCGAATAAGTGCTTGCACTGACGGCGCGCGCGGTTGCGCGCAGCAGTGGATTCTCGAACTCGTAAAATTCCGGCTCGTAGGCCTGAACATAGTACAGGCCACGAGACCGCTTCAGCAGCGCAGCCAGGCGTGTAGGGAATGCGGTAAGGTCGCGATTGGCGACGATCACGTCATCGCGCCCCGCCCGCCCCAACAGTGCCAATAGTAGTGAAACAAGCCCGAACAGGTCCCTCAAGACCTTGGCGCGTAGGAAACCAGGGAGAGTCGAATAGATGGTAGGCAAGTACTTGACGTTCGCCGTCGTCGGGTAGTAGAGGTTGTGATAGTCCCTCGGACACAGGAAGACCACGTCGTGTCCCAGACTTTTCCATTCGGAGGCGAAGTTGGATAGCACGCGATATCCACCTGCCTTTCCAAAGCCGAGCACGGGAATGAAGATTCTCAAGTCAGGCGCCCCGAATCTGCCGAGCAACACAAAGGACTAGGAAGATCAGGGTGGAGGCGCTCGCCGCCAGATATGCCATAGAGGCCGCGACCCAACCGTAGCCGCTGCTAAGCACAATTGTGCCCAGAACCCATACCATGGCGAAGATCGTCTCCGCGAGACAGAAACTGCGCAACTGCGCTCGCGAAATCAAGAAATAGGAAGCAGGCCAGGAAAGCGCACGCAACAGGTCTGCGGTGACATGGTACCCAAGCACCTGTGTTGCGGGCTGCAGGGCGTCAGAAAACACCAGGCGCACAATGTTTTCCCCGAACAGCATCAACACCAAGGCGCCCGGCACGAGCAATAGGCCGCTCAGCACCGTGCCCGTCACGACGGAGGAACCAACCCGGGCTTGTTCGGTCCGCACCAGGCGTGGCAGCAGTTGCGTGGACAGGATGGTGCCAAGCAGACTCAGGTGTGCGTCTGATAGGCGCTGGGCAGCCTGCCAGTATCCCACAGCCGCCCATCCGCTCTGCTCTGCCATGAAGGCCCTGATAAAGACTTGTGCGCCAGGAATTAGCATAGCGGTGGCGACCGCGGTGGCTGCGAATACGCGAATGTCCCGACGGATGTCTGCCGTCCCGTCGTCACGCACCCAGACACCTCGGGCGAGCCATGGCGTCGACCGAAAGTAGAAAGCGAACACAGCTGTCTGCGCTGTGACAGCCAACAGCGCGGTCGCCAAGCCCTGGCTGAGACCACCGGACCAGACGCCGATGAGTGAAATGGCAAGCGTCGCCAGCGTCGAGACCATTCCGAGCAATGACAGCTCTCGGAGCTTGCCTAAGCCGTTCAGCAACGACTGAAAGGCCGTGGTGAGCGCCTGAAACGGCGCAGCGACCAGCGCGACGAGCAGAAGCACGATCGAGAGTCCGTCCTGGCTGAGCATCAGCAAGAGCGGTGCATGGAATAGCGCGACAAACGCTAATCCAGCTGCGGCAATCAATGTCGAGATCCGTAGCGCTTCCCGCCAATACCTTAAGCCTCGGTCGGGGGCGCCGCTTCCGACTGCCGACGCAACCGCCCTGATTAGGCCGTTACCCAAAGGCGCCGCGAGGAATCCGGCAATCAATCCGGTCACACCCTGCAGATGCCCCAGCAAACCCACGCCTACCGCCCCGTGTGTCACCGCAATTGCTTTCATGACGCCGAGCGCGGTCAGCATCCTTGCCAGTGTCAGCGCTGCCAGCATGAGGCTGGTTCTTATATTCACCATAGGAGCCAAAGCGAGCGGGTGACGCCGCGTGGATCAGCCGACTTGAGCAACCGCCGCACGAACGGCTTCGATGACGGCCCTTGCATCGTCCTGTGTCATCGCGGGGCCGATCGGCAGGCTAAGGACCTCGTTGTGAATGCGCTCCGCAATCGGGAGCCTGCCCTCGACAATACCGAGGTTCGAGTAGGCGAGTTGTAGGTGAGGCGGAACCGGATAGTGGATGAGGCAACCGATACCTAGTTCGCTCAGAGCAACCGCGAGTTGGTTTCGGTTCCCGTGACGCACAACATAGAGATGCCAGGCGGGTTCCGACCAATCAGGCACAGATGGCAGTACCAAGCCTGTTCTTTGCAGTCCTTCATTGTAGGCCGCTGCTATAGATCTCCGACGCTCAGTCCATGCATCCAGACGAGGCAGCTTCGCCCTCAGCACAGCCGCCTGAATCGGATCCAGGCGCGAGTTCACACCCTGTACTTCATTCACATACTTCACTCGACTGCCGTAGTTTCGTAGCACACGAATCCGGTCTGCCAATTCAGGGTCATTGGAGGTGATGGCACCGCCATCGCCTAGGGCACCGAGGTTCTTGCCAGGGTAGAAGCTCCAGCACACGATATCTCCGTGACTACCAATGCGCTTACCCTTGTAACGAGCACCGTGAGCCTGCGCGGCATCCTCAACCACACTCAGGTTGTACTTTCGTGCCAGCGCCAGGATGGGATCTAGGTCCGCCGGCTGTCCGTACAGATGTACAGGTAGAATCGCTTTAGAGTTTCGCGTGATAGCTACTTCGATTAGTGCCGGATCAATGTTGTACGTTGCTTCATCCGGCTCCACGGGCACAGGCGTAGCTCCCACGGAGGACACCGCTAGCCAGGTAGCGATGTAGGTATTGGACGGCACGATCACTTCGTCGCCACGACCAATACCCAGAGAACGTAGCGCGAGGATTAAGGCATCCAAGCCGTTGGCCACTCCCACGGCGTGCTTGGCAGCGCAGTACTCGGCCCACTCGGCCTCAAAAGCGTCAACCTCTGGGCCAAGAATGTAGTGACCACTATCCAATACCCGCTGGATACCCTCATCGATTTCAGTTCTAAGTTCTAGGTAGGACGCGCCAACATCCAGAAAAGGCACTTTCATTGGGTCAGCCGTCTATTTGAATGGACTGAACGCGATGACGTTCAGACAGAAACTCTTCGTATGTGCGCAAATAGTCCTCCTGTTCGTAAGGCCTAGAAGCGAATACAAGCAATACTGAATCGCGGCTATATCTGTACTGGGTGCCCCAAATCATCTCTGGCATAAAGACAGCCATATCTGGTCGATCAAGCAATACCTCACAACGACTATGCCCATCGTCTAACAATACACGGCAAGAACCATGAACACAGATCATGAATTGCTGACAGCGCTTGTGCGCATGCTCCCCTCTCAGCTCGGCTGAAGGAACGTCAAAAACAGCGAAGTAGCGCGCGGGAGAGAACGGAACCTCGGTTGGTACTTCACCCACAGTGAGCGAACCTCTCGCATCCACCACCCGGCGCATCAAATACACGGCAGCCCCACCTACATCGAGCGGTACTCGCGCCGGACGCTCAACGTTGCCCAAGGCCAGCGCCTCGACCAATCGCGGAGCTGGTCTCCCATCAAACTCGGCACGATTCAAGTAACCAACAACACGTGCTGGATTTCCCTCAATGATAGCGTTCGCCGGCACCGAGCCCAGAACAACAGCTCCTGCCCGCACCCAGGCCCCTTGGCCGATAGTTACGCCTTCTCCAATTACACAGGCCGCATCAAGTCTGGCATTAGCACGTATGACGATACCGTCACCTGCGAATACAACGCCGCGGCCGATCGTGACAGTCGGGTCAATTTTTGTGCCAATTGGAATGATGCAGTCGCTCTCAGTCATATGCGCCTCACTCTTGGCTGGGATTCAACATGGCGCTCAAGAAAGATTCTCTTGGACTCGGCGCGAAACGACATGACAGAACTGGCGTCGGCAAGAGCGGTGCCGCCAAAAGCCAGCATTCTAATCGCTGCGTTTGCCGATTCCCGGACCAGCAAAGTAAGAAGCTTGTTCGTTGTCAGCCTCCACAAATCTGATGACTCGAGCGGGATTGCCCACAACCACAGCACCCGCAGGAACTGACTTGGTGACGACAGCCCCAGCTCCGACCATCGCTCGCTCTCCTATCGTAATGCCCGGCAAAATGACCGCCCCCCCACCTATGGACGCGCCATTCTTAACCGTCGTAATTGCGAAGCGCTCAGGGTATTGCCTGCTACGCGGAAAATGGTCGTTCGTGAAAGTCACGTTTGGCCCAATGAATACGTCATCCTCTATTCGTAACCCATCCCACAGCTGAACGCCGGACTTGACCGTGACACGGTCACCGATTACCACATCGTTCTCAATAAAGCAGTGAGCACAGATATTGCAATCCGAGCCAATCTTGGCATTCTCAAGGACGACGACAAATTGCCAGAATCGTGTGTTCGGACCGATGGATGTCGAAAGAACTTCAGCGCTTCTGTGTGTGAGATTCATGAGACCTCTCGATAGGATGCTTGCGACCAGCTTGGCTCCGAAATTGCCAGATAACGGCTGCGTGCGGGCCTCGCCAGTGCCATCCGTTCAGACCTGACGTTAGTGCGTTTTTCGAACAACCCGCATTTGGAGATCCGGCACCTCGGCGTTGGCCTTCTGACCTCTCTCTTTAAGCTCACTCGGGGTCGGACGGCGGAGGAATCCATGCTGGCGATGACGATTGTAATCATCGCGGCAGGCTCACGGCACCGCCGGCATTTTCCCAGACGTCACAAACGGGTGCACGTTCGGGCATTCGTCGTACAGTTCTCCGTTGAAAGATTCGATCCAGCTGTTTCCGGCGGGCTTGCCCGGGGCACTTGGCGATCACGGTCATCACCCGGAACGTCAAACCACTGGACGACCGGTCAAGGTCGAAATTCATTTCCAAGCACTGACCGTCACTCGCGGCCTCCGGTGCCGGCCCTCTGTGCGGACCGATTCCCTTGCGCCGACGTACTCGCATACGAACTTGTAGTCCGTCCAGCCTTTTGGGCCGATGCAACCGGTTGTGGCCAATGCGATGGCGCTCCTGACCGAAGCGCCGCAGAGCCACTGCCAGTTACCGCAGTTCCGTTCTCGCGGAGCCGCTGTCGCGCGCCTGTTGAAAGTTGAACCAGACCGTGCTCCCGAGGCGCATCAGCGCGAACGACAGGCGGGCTCTGGGCCGGAAGCAGTTCATTGTGCATTGAGCGAGGTCTCGACGCCTGGATGTGGTCAGATACAATTTGACGACTTAATAAATGCCGATCGAGGGTCAGATCGGTCAGCAGCCGCTTCAGTCGACCATTCTCATCCCGAAGTTGCCGATGCTCCCGGACCTCGAAAGGCGCCGGCTCACCGTAGTGCTTCTTCCAGGCATAGATCGTCGACTCGCTGATCTCCATCTGCCGACAAACGTCTGCCACCAACCACTCCGCGGCAACTTGCTTGATAGCGAACAGAATCTGCTCCTCGGTAAGCTTCGATCGCCTCATTGCTTCCCCTCCTTGCCGGGCAAGGACCCCGGAAGCACCCTACTTCAGTTCTCGACGACTATGAAAAGTCAGGGTGACGCAACCCTTCCTGTCTAATCTCGGGGTCGAGAAGGCCGGGGCAAACCCCAAAGGCTATCCAGCATTGACTTCATGAAGTAGAGCTTTGAATGGATCGATCAGGATCGCCAACAGCGCCGATGCGAATAGACCACCTAGAAATGCGACTAGCACCAGCACGGCACGCTTCGGCCGGGCGCGCTTGAAGGGTGGCTGGGCATCATCAATAACTCGAAATGCATACTCGTCCGTCCCCTGGGCGAGCATGAGCTTCTGCATTTCAGACTCTACGAGGCGCGCAATCGCCTGCTGCAGCGAAACGACTTTAGTGCGCTCAAGCTCGCCCTGAAGAAATTGAATGTTTCGCGTCGACTCATTCAGCGCTCGCTCGCGAATCTCCTCATTCAACTGTCGAGCGATTGCATTGGCCCAATTGGAGGCCACAACAGGGTCCTTCCAATAGATCGCCACCGTAACAAGACCGGTCTTTTTATCCTCCGCAGTAGTGAAGATGGACTTCCTGAATCTATCTACGGCTCGCTGAATCCTTTGATCCGGAATGTCAGCTCCCAAGGCGGGGCCCAGATCAAATTGTTCAGATAGGGCTGTCTCAAGATCGTGCTGTTCAACGAACCGCTTTGCGAAGCCAACGGAGCGAAGTACGCCGAGAGGCTCTTGCTTCGATGTTTGCGACAGAGTTATACCGGCTATGCTGGCAAGACCACCAAGCTGCGCCAGTTGCCCGGATAGACCACCCGAAGGCCCACTTTCTCGCGGCATCAGAACCGTCTCAGCGCGGTACCACTGTGTCGCGCTGAATGCGTATACGGTGGCCGCAACCGTGGTGATCAAAGTCGCTGCAGCAATCGCGAACTTCCGCCGCCACATGACTCGCAGGAGCGAGGCAGTATCGACCTCGGCAGAGTACTGATGTTCCAGTTTCATTCCAGAATCTGATCTCTTTTCGGATTCACGCCACCTGTTTTGCTCGTCCTTGTTCATCGAGATTGCAGCCCCCCAGCTACATGCTTCCAATAGCAGCGACCGCGAAATTGAAGATGATCGTCGTGACTGCCGTCCACAGCGGCAACGGCATCATCCTCTCCGCGTCCAACGGCACCACGATCGTGTCACCGGGTTCAATGGCTCCTGTGCTGTTCCGGAACCGCTTGCTCCCAGATCCGGCCTCCACGCTGCCGTTCGCCCGCGCCACGTAGATGCGCTTATCGTCCGCCGTTTTCGTAGTGCCGCCGCTCAGGCGCAGGTAGTCCTCCCGAGTCAGCGCTGGATCGAAAAGGCGCGACGTCGCGTTCTGCGCCTCACTGATGACCGTTACCTCCTGCGGCCGCTTCGGCACTCGCAGGCGATCGTCGCCGCACCGAACCACGTCGTTTCCGGACCCTGGTTCAGCCGCAATGACGCGCTCAAGATTGATGACCAACCTGCCAACCGGCTGAGCTGACTGCAGATTGCGAAGGAGCGACTGCCCGACCGCAAGCGTCTCCGAGGCCTGGCTTGCAGCCGTCCCGCCCGACTGTGATGCCTGCAAGGCAAGCGTACTGAGGCCCTGCCGCAAACGATCAGTGAGAACCTGGACCTGCCGGCGATCGCGCTCCTTCCCGACCTCCCTTCCCGGCTGATCACAGTGCAGGACGCGCGTCGGCGAATCCTCCGCGAGCACTTCGACCAGGTCGTTCTTCTCAATGAAGCGCCGCACAAAGCCCTTCGTAGGCAGGACGCCGATCGGCTCCTGTTTCGGGTTCTGCCCAAGGGTCAGGCCCGCAATTTCAGCGAGTCCGCCAAACTGGGCTAGTTGTCCCGCGAGTCCGACGCCTGATCTGCTGTCGCGCGGCGTCAGAACCACCTCGGCCCGGTACCGTTCGGTCGCGAGCAGCGCGTATGCGACCGCCAATCCCGTCATCAGCCCGGTCCACGCCGCGATCCACCACATCCTGTGCCAGATCACCCCGATGAGCTGCTCGACGTCGAGGTCATCACGGCCGGCTGCAGGGTCCGGCTGTTGGGGCAGGTAAACTACCTTCTGGGGCGCGGAGCCGTCCGCGGACTGATCGCCATGCGGCCGAGTCATGCCAGCGATTCGACCTAGATTCCCGCCACAGCTGCGACAGCCACGGCGAGGTTGAAGACGATCGTCGTCACCGCGGTCCAGAGCGGCAGCGGCCTCATCCGTTCGGCGTCCAGCGGCACGACGATCGTATCGCCGGGCTGGATCGAATCGGCGCTGCGGAACCAGCGGCTGCCGCTGCCCGTCTCGACACTGCCGTTGGCCCTGACCACGTAGATCCGCTTGTCGTCTGCCCTCTGCGTCGTGCCACCGCTCAGGCCGATGTAGTCATCCCGTCCCAATGCAGGGTTATAGAGGTGCGAGGTGGCGCTTTGCACCTCGCCGATGACCGTGACTTCCTGTGCCGTCTGCGGCACCCGCAGAACGTCCCCGTCCTTGAGAATCACGTCCGCCACGGAGTGCGGTTCGTCAGCCATGATCCTGTCCAGATCGATGACAAGGCGGCCAACCGGCTCGGCATTGCGCAAGTCCGTGAGCAACGACTGGCCGATCGCCAGGGTCTCGGAAGCCTGTTGCGCACCGCCGCCGGACACCTGCGTCGCCTGCAGAGCCAGTGTTCCGAGGTCCTGCTTCAACCTGTCGGTCAGGACCTCGACCTGGCGCCTTTCGCGCTCCTTGAGCGACTCTCGCGTGAATACGCTGCCCTGCGGGAAGGCGAGCGGCGTCAAGCCACCCGCCCTGGCGATGACCGACCTCAGGGTCTCCCCGCGTTCGATCGGGTACTCACCGGGGAAGCGAACTTGCCCTTCAAGGCGAACCGCTTCCTGAGCGGACCACTGTGAGATTTCCTTGACGACCAGGAAATCGAACGGCGCCAGCACCAGGTTCGCCGACAGTTCGCCTGCCAGGGCGCGACCGAGATCGATCTTGACGACATCCGTCTTGCGCGACTGCCCGTCCCGAACCTCGTATCGAGCGAGATCGGCCTCGCCGCCATAGGCTTCCTCGGAGAGCCCGCCGCCCGCGCGTATCAGGTCGCTGACGGTCATGCCATCCTCGAGCGGATACTCGCCGGGCACGCGCACACGACCGGAGATGCGCACGATCTTCGATGGTTCGCTGCTGATAGCCTGCAGCTTCAGTTCCTGCAGGATCGGGTCCAGGATGGCTCGCCGGCCGGTTTCGAGGTCGAACACGTAGATCCGGTCGCGGGGCGCGAGCAGCGGATTCGCAGTCGTGGCCGGCGCGCGCCAGGCCGCGCCGAGATCGGCCGAGAGCGCCCGCACGCGTCGCGTGCCGGGCTCCTCGCGGCGAATCAGCACGTACTGCTGGTCAGCGTTGGGCTTCAATTCGTCGGACGACGGAATTACGTCCGTCAACCGCAGGCCATTGCGGTACTGGACCGACGTCGGTCTCAGCACGTGCCCATCGAGCCGGACCGCATTCGAGTAGGTTGCCTTGACTCCTGGAATGCGCAGCAAGTCTCCGGCGCGCAGGCTTGTGCCGCGGGCCTGTGGATTCGTCAGGTCGACGTCCAGCACGACTCGCTCGCGCCGATCGTCGATGCGGTGGAGCGTTGCGAGCCTTGAATCCGCCTCGGGGGTCAGGCCACCGCCAAGATGCAGCAGGTCAGCAACCGAACTCTCTCCTTTCAGCTCATAGATCGCCGGGCGTCTGATTTCGCCGGTGACGCCGACCGTGCTGCCGACGGGCGGAATGAAGATCACGTCACCAGGCTGCAAACGCACGTTGCCTGAGGTGTCGCCATTCAACAGCAGGTCGTACAGGTCGAGGCGCTTGACGAGTTGACCGTTGCGTTTCAACTGGATATTGCGCAGCGATCCGATGGGCTTGACCCCGCCGCTGACGAAAATCGCATTCGTGATGGTCGCCAGGCTGCTCACGGTGAACGATCCCGGCTGCTCGGCCTCGCCAAGAACGTAGACGCGGATCGAGCGCAGATCGCCGATCGACACAGTGGCCTGGGTGCCGATCATCTGCTCGCTTACACGCGTCTCGATGCGCGCTCGAGCCTCTTCGAACCGCAGGCCGGCGACCGCAATGGGCCCCAGTTCGGGAAACATGACGCGCCCGTCGCGATTCACGACCAGTGAATGACGCGCGCGCGTGTTGCCAATGAGTTGCACCTCCAGCCGGTCCCCGGGACCGACGACGTATTCCGAGGGCACCGGAATGTCCGTCACCGGCGCAAACGTGGTCGGTATACCCGAGAAAAGGTCATATCCGAAGGGCTTCAGGGCGTCACTGCCGACGGGCTCGAGCGGCAACAGGGTGAGCCGGATTCGAAAGTCCCGCAGGAACGGTTCGATCGCGAGCCTTTGCGTGGCCTGCAACGCGGTCAGACCAGCGAGGGGCACGACACCCAGGCCCGGCACGTCGATGGCACCGGTACGGTCGAGACGGTACGGATTGGCGCGCCGTACCGTCTCGATGAGACGTTGAAGGTCGGCCTTTTCGGATACCGTGCGCTGGATCTCCCTGCGCGGGGCGCCGCCGACGCCTGGTTGCTGCTGGCCAAGTGGGAAAGTGCCGGCTGGAACGGCGGTACCCGCTCTGCCCGCCACAGCGGTCGTGCCCTGCGCCTGAAGCGAGTCGGTCGGCTGGCGGGGTCGCTCGGTGAGCACACGATCCTCGCCCTCGTAAAGCACGGGCTCAATTTCGAGGATCAACGTATCACCGGCCGCGAGCCGTGGCTCGCCGTCGACGGTTAGATTACGAAGGCCCTCGTTCTGGATCGATCGCGGCAGGACCGTTTCCGGCGACTCGATGCGCCGGTCGGACCGCGCCGCACCGGATTGGCCATCGCCGCTGCCCATCGCTTCGAGCACCGTCCGCTGCTGCTCGGGAGAGAGGTCACGGAAAGCTTCAACTTGCTCGGTCGTCGGAGTCTGTCCAGGCGCGGCAGGGGCCGAAATCAGCCCGGCCGCCAGCAT
>Ga0105097_10000782_pt1 | contig 14890 bp, 11 predicted proteins | sample PPLLak12cMay2015_FD_87035 | JGI IMG/M metagenome (GOLD analysis project Ga0105097, IMG submission 87035) | Freshwater sediment microbial communities from Prairie Pothole Lake near Jamestown, North Dakota, USA - PPLs Lake P7 Core (1) Depth... | ecosystem: Environmental > Aquatic > Freshwater >... | reverse complement strand
GGTGCATGGTTAAGGGAAACACCGGCGCCAAATGCATTTCTTCTTCCAAACCAATAAAGTCGTTGGCACCGAGCAATTGAATGGGATGTTAGTCATCCAAATATTCCTTTTTAATACAACAAATAATCTAATGATTGCTACTAAATTTTTTCGACACCGTTTTGTTGTGTGCGCCGGATGACCTGTTTAAACGTAATGAATTGATGATGACCGATACGGAACTGAATGCCATGGCTGCTGATGCAATCGTTGGGTTTAGTTTTCCGGCCACAGCAAAGGGAATAGCAATGGCGTTATAGCCGAAAGCCCAAAACAGATTTTGTTTAATAATGCTCAACGTTTGGTTGCTCAATGAGATTGCTTCGGCGACTTTGCCTATATCGCCATTGACCAGAATCAAATCTGCCGCATGAATGGCAATACCGGTGCCCTTGTCAATTGCCAGACTAAGGTTCGCTGCCGCCAGTGCGGGCGCATCATTGATCCCATCGCCTATCATGGCAACTCGCCGTCCTTCCTTCTGCAAACTTCGGATAATCTCCAGCTTTTTCGCCGGATTCGCTTGGGCTATAACCGTTGTTATGCCAACCAGACCGGCAATTGGCCAAGCTGCTTCCTCCGTATCTCCAGTCACCATCATCGTCTCGATGTGGCTATCATGCAATTGTTTGATAACCAGTTGGGCATTGGATCTCACTTGATCAGAAACAGCAAATAATGCCGCCGCGTGATGGTCAATGACTAGATAAAACAGTGTTTTCCCCTGTTTCGCCAAATTCTTCGCCGTTGCTTTTAACGCAGTTAAATCAATTTGTTGTCCCTCAAGCCAGGATTCATTACCCAGCAATACCTCATATTGTCCTACGTCCGCACGAATACCCTGGTCAGGAATGCTATGAAAATGGGCAGACTCCAGGCGGTTAATATTTCGCGCTTTGGCATACCGGACAACCGATTGGGCTAGATAGTGTTCTGAATTGAATTCCGCGGATGCCGCTAATTGAATAATACTTTCATCATCGAAATGAGAGATGTTAAGGAAGTCGGTCACATTGGCATTGCCTTCGGTAAGAGTACCGGTTTTATCAAAGATAACAATATCGATGGTTGCTGCCGTTTCCAGCGCTTCGCCCTTACGAATATAAATCCCGCGCCGTGCTGCCTGCCCTGTGCTCACCATGGTTGCTGCCGGTGTTGCCATTCCCAGCGCGCAGGGGCAGGAAATCAACAATACGGAAATGGCATTGGCTAACGCTTGCCCAACGCGTTCTCCCGCCAGCAGCCACCCGCCAAAAGTCATGCCCGATAGCACTATGACCGACGGCACAAACACCGACGAAAAAGCATCAACCGTTTTTTGAATCTGCAATTTGGAAGCCTGTGCCTCATCGACCATATGTATCAACCCGGATAGAACAGTATCCTTGCCCGTCGCAGTAGCACGGACATGCAATACCCCGCTACCGTTGATACAACCATCATAGACCTTATGCCCCGACTCCTTGATGCTGGGGGTACTGGAGCCTGTTACCATGGATTCATCTACGCTGGAAAGACCTTTGATCACCACGCCGTCAGCAGGAATTTTTTCACCCGGACGAATCAGCAAAATATCATCTGTCCTGATTTTATCGGCGCTAATTTTAATTTCTTCGTCATTACGTAATAGTGTCGCTTCCGGGGGTTGCAGATTGACCAATTTACGAATGTCGTTCACTACTTTTCTTTTTGCCAATTCTTCCAGGTATCTACCTAATAGAACAAAATCAATAATCCCGGTAGCCGCACTAAAATAAACAAGGCGACTGCTACGAAATAAGGCCACAAGACTGTAACTGTATGCCGCACCGACCCCCAACGCAATCAAGCTATCCATATTGGCAGAACCTTGCTTCGCCTGATTGAGTGCTTTTTTAAAAATATCCCGGCCTTCCCAAAAAACCACGGGCGTTGCGAATAATGCCTGCAACAGCAAAAGCGGAAGCGACCTTGATCGTAACAGGCTCAGTAATGTCACCGGCAAGCTCAACAAGCCTAACGTCATCAGTTGTTTTTTTGCCGTAAGCAAATGTTTGCCTTCCAGTTCGAACAACAATTTACGTTCAGTCAGCGAATCGATTGAAAAGGGCTCGTAGCCATTTGTAGAAATAATTTGAAAAAGCGTTTCTTTAGAGAGATAACCTTTGATTCGAGCCGTTTCCGACACATAATTGACAGTCGCTTTAGTGATATCGGGTTCACGCTGCAGTACCATTTCCAGAAACAGGGCACAGGACGCACAACTCATTCCGCCAATGCCGATTACAAAATCCAGTAATACCTCGCTTGGATGAGTATTTCTATACTTAATGGCCTTAATTGTTTGACGAGGCTTCAGGCCAATGTTACCTATGACCGCATCCAAAAGCTGCAAAAGATTAGCAACCGGCAGGTATTCGGGGTCAAAATGAATGGTTACCGAAGCTATCGACGGAACGCTTTTTACCGCGCCAACACCCTCCCTTTTGCGTAACACTATTTCTAATACGTAAGCACGCTCCTGATCCTTTCGTAAACTCGGTGCTATTATACGAACGCGACGCTTTGTTTGATGCACGAGGGTAAAGTGTTTGAATTCAGCGGGTTGATACATAGCGATAGCATTAGTTAAGGTTCAAAAGTTGTCTTCTCTGCGTGATCCTGTAAGCCTTCGTAAGCATTAAAAGTTTGCATGCCGCCGGACAGGTTTCTTACCCGGAAACCGTTCTGTTGAAGGATTCGGGTAGCATTGTAGGCCCTTTGCCCAACACCGCAGACTACCCAGATTTCTCGTTCCTGTGATAATTCCTGCAAGCGATCGCGCAATGAGTCCAAAGGAATATTGATTGCATGAGGGATATGATTTTGTTGAAATTCGGCAGCTGTCCGAACATCGACGATTTGCGCCTGTGCAAATGGATCGTCCAGAATCAGGGCAAGCAATTGGCCGGCTTCATCCTGATTTTCGACAACCCGGACATGCGTGTCCAGCAATTCTTCCCATCTTGCCAGCGGATGATTACCGCGTAAATGGTTGGCAGCGATCATCCCCGCCAGGTTAACAGGATCCTTGGTTGCACCAAACTGCGGCGCATAACAGAGTTCCGCTTCTTCAAGGTCATAGACGGTAGCGCCCATTTGTATGAATGCGGAAATTACATCAATTCTCCGGGCTACTCCTGACTCGCCTAATGCCTGTGCGCCCAAAACCTTGCCATTGCGAGTATCGTAGAGCAATTTTATATGAATGGGTTTAGCTCCCGGATAATAACCGACATGATTACCAGGATGCAAATAGACTTTTTCGTAGTGGGTAAAACCGGCGGCCTTCAGACCCTTTTCGTTTACACCTGTTGTTGCCACCGTTAATCCGAAAATACCACAAACCGAGGTTCCCTGAACACCTCGATAAGGCAGTAACGAAGTTGCTCCCGGCACTTCTTTACCGGCAATATGGGCTGCGGCAAGACGGCCTTGCCTATTAGCTGGTCCCGCTAATGGAAACAACTGCCATTCATTGGTTATAAAATTACGAACCTCTACGACATCGCCCACAGCCCAAATATTGGGATCGCTGGTTTGCATGGTTTCATTGACCCGGATACCGCCATGTTCTCCTATCTCCAAACCCGCACGAATTGCCAATTGTGCTCGTGGTTTCACGCCGATAGAAATCATCACTGCATCTGTTGTGATTTGCTCTCCTGAAGCCAGATTAACAGTCAGAGTTTGATCGAAATTTTGTTGAAAAAAAGAAACGTGGCTGTTTAACCGGCATTCAATTCCGTGTTGTTCCAGATGCTTAGCCACAAAAGAAGCCATTTCCATATCCAATGCCGGCATGACCTGATTGGACGACTGCAACACAGTCACTTTTACACCGCGTTTACTCAAATTTTCGGCCAGTTCCAAGCCCAGATAACCCGCACCCATCACAACAGCTCGCGTCATATTTTCCAGAGCCGCACGAATCTCCCGGCTATCCGGGATAGTTCTCAAAGCATAAATGCCCGGGAGGTTGATACCGTCGATATCGGGCCAAACAGCGGAAGCTCCCGTCGATAACACCAAAGCATCATAACGTTCGACTCGATTCTGTCCAGTTGCCAGATCACGCACCTCAAGCGTTTTGTTGGCTTTATCTATCGACAGCACTTCGGTATCGGTACAAACCTGTATATTAAAACGATTTTTAAACAGTTCAGGCGTTGCAACAAGCAACTTTTCTTCTTCGACAATCACATCGCCAATAAAGTAAGGCAGTCCGCAATTGGCAAAAGAAACGTAAGAACCCATCTCAAAAATAATGATTTCGCAGTTTTCGCATAACCGTCGAAGTCGAGCCGCACAGGTCGCACCTCCCGCAACGCCACCTACAATTAAAATACGCTTATGAGCCATAACTGCTTATCCCTCTGTTGTTTAGCGATGCGATTCTGTGCGGTAATGCCAAATAATCCATTTGCCGCCACCACACTTGCAAGAATCTTGTGCGTTTTATTCGCTGGCGCCCCCGGTACTGATTAAAGTAAAAATAATGCGCCATCCAGTGTTTTCTCTCGGCGTTCCAAGCCAACTGATTCATACGGGTTGCCAGACATATGGATTCCAGACTTTGTGCCGCTTGCACCAAGGCAACAAAATCAGCTTGTTGTATTTACTGGCCCTGAATATTTTTAATCATGCCAGCGTAGTATTCAACCATTTGTTTGAGAAATAGAATGATCGCATCAATTTCATTTTTTATATCGTGGATGAAATTATGGTGCTCGAAGCTTTCTGCAACATAAAATGACATGCCCATATAAATGGTATTGCAGCCCATAATAATCATAATGAGCGCGGCAGACTTCAACATCAAACCTCTAAAGTGGGCGCTCATTTTGCCGAACGCCACGCTGACAAAAAGCATGGTCGGCAATGTGCCTGCCCCAAACGTCAACATTAACAAGCCTCCTTCCATGATAGTCGTGGCTGAGGTTGCTTTAACCGCCATGGCAAAGGTCAGTGGACACGGCATCAAGCCATTTAACAATCCGGCAATCGTTGCGCCGAGTATTGGGCCTTTGGTTCTTGATTCAGCATAACCCCGACGCAATAAATTCATCGGTATTAGCCTTACCGAGCCCTGAAAGGGAATCCAGCCTAAAATACCCAAGGCAAGAATAATGACAACAGAGCCGATAAACATTTGCAATATACTTTGAACTTTACCGAACACACCGCTGGAAACCAGAACGACTCCGAGCGCAGCCGCTGCAAAACCGACCAGGGTGTAAACAAAGATCCGGGCAAATTGATAAAAGAAATAAGGCAGAAGAGTTCTTGAGGGGCCGGCTTTCATAAAGTAGCCGGAAACCAGCGCACCACACATACCCAGACAATGCCCGCTACCCAAAACGCCGGCCATAAAGGCCAAGCCGTAATCAAATCCACCGGCGGCAGCCAGTACATGCTGCATGCCATGATCCATTGTTGAATGATCCATTCGACGTCCTATTTTTTACTTAACCGTAATGAATTAACAATAACCGAAACCGAACTTAAGGCCATTGCGGCCGAAGCTATCATCGGGTTAAGTTTTCCCATCGCCGCAACCGGAATGGCGATAACGTTATAACCAAACGCCCAGAATAGATTTTGCTTGATGATCTTGATGGTGTCGGTACTTAATTGAATAGCTTCAGTCACTTTGGTAATGTCCCCGTGCACAAGTGTCATATCTGCTGACTCAATCGCTACATCAGTACCTGTGCCTATGGCGAAACCTACATCAGCGGCTGCCAATGCCGGCGCATCATTAATACCGTCGCCTATCATGCCGACTTTTTTACCTTCAGTTTGAAACTCATGAATGATGGCCAATTTTTCTTCGGGCTTGGCATTGGCGATAACCGTTTCGATGCCCACAATGTTAGCAATATAATGTGCTGTTTTTTCAGTATCACCGGTTACCATCAGTGTGTGTATGCCCAATTTTTTCAGATGTTGAATGGCCTGCACGGCCTGTGGTCTGGGCTTATCTGCTATACCAAATATAGCCGCCGCTGTCCCATTGATTGCCATAAATACAGGCGTTTTACCCTGTTCTGAAAAATCACTGGCTGATGCCAGCAGGCCATCAACATCAGTTCCTTTATCAATCAGCCAGGCACTGTTACCCAACAGCATTTTTTCACCATCAACTTCCGCTTCAATTCCCCGCCCGGTTTCACTATAGAAATGCGTACTTTCCCGCAATTCAATAGACTGTTCTTTAGCATAAGCAACGATCGCCTTACCCAAAAAATGTTCTGAATTATTTTCAGCAGAAGCGGCCAACCCGATTATTTCTTCTTCGCTCATTCGAGACAAATTAAGTAAATCAGTGACTTTAGGCTTGCCTTCCGTAATCGTACCGGTTTTATCGAAAACAACAACGTTCAACTTTGCAGCCGTTTCCAGGCTTTCTCCATTACGTATATAAATCCCTTCGCGTGCGGCCTGACCTGCTCCCACCATAATCGCCGCAGGTGTTGCCAAGCCCAGCGCGCAAGGGCAGGCAATTAATAAAACTGTAATGGCATTACCGAAAGCAAAGCTGAATGGTGCGCCCACCAGCAGCCAGCCGGTCATAGTTAAGCCCGACAAGATCATTACTGAAGGCACAAACACAGCGGAAATTTTGTCCACCTGTTTTTGAATGGGTAACTTGGTTGCCTGTGCCTGATCAACCATGTGTACTATCCCCGCCAGCACGGTATCCATTCCCACCGCAGTTACCCGAATACGCAATGCTCCGCTGCCATTGACACAACCACCTATCACCTTGTGACCAACGTCTTTAACAACAGGCAAGCTTTCTCCGGTTACCATAGCTTCATCAACTGTAGATACACCCTGAATAACTAAGCCGTCTGTCGGAATTTTTTCGCCGGGACGAACCAGGAGTATGTCGTCTATAGCGCAATCATCAACGGAAATTATTATTTCTTGCCCATCACGGATAAGTGTTGCAGTTTGTGGTTGCAAGTCGACCAGTTTGCGTATGGCCTCCCCTGCTTTACCTTTGGCTCGTTCCTCTAAAAAACGCCCCAATAATACAAAGGTGATAATGGCTGCACCCGCTTCAAAGTAGATATGCCCTCTACGCCTGAATAACGCTGGCAAACTATAGCCATAAGCAGAACCTACCCCCAGTGCTATTAACGTATCCATATTAGCCGTTCGCTGTTTTGCCAAGCGCCAGGCTTTTGCAAAAAATGTCCCTCCGGACCAGAAAACCACGGGAGTTGTAAGCGCAAATTGTAGCCAATGCAGCCAGCGGGATGTCGGCATACTCATGCCAACAAGGACAACGGGGAAACTCAAAATTCCGGACCAGATAAAGCGGCGTCTAGCCATAACAATCCGCTGATGTTCCTTTTCAATCAGATTTTTGCGTTGCGACAAGGTATCCATCGCGTAGGTTTTATAACCCAGGGTTGCTACCTTGTCGCCCACCTCATCCTTGGCTAACTGGCCATGAACAGTCAGGGTTGATGTACCGAAGTTGACACTGGCCTGCTTGATTCTGGGGTCACGCTTTAACACCATTTCGATCAGCAAAGCACAGGATGCGCAGGTCATACCCTCAACTGCCAGATCAACTTCCTGTACCGGACCGTCAAAGACTTTGTTTTCTTGTTTGTGCTGATCAGCCTTTTTCCGGGCAATATTGCCCAGCACAGCATCCAGCAAAATAAGTAAATTCTTTTTGGGCAAATGGTTTGGGTCAAACTCAACAACAACGGAGCCCAACGCATAAACCGACCGAACTTTTTTTATTTCAGGTCGTTTTTTTAAAAGAATCTCAAAAATGTAACCGCGCTCTTGATCATTTTTCAAGACCGGCGATAGTATTCTAATACGCCTGGTTAATTGATGAACCAACTGGAAATTTTTCGGAGTAGAAGCTTGTGTATCCATAGTGAAAGTCATCAGAAATATGTCGGGGAATGTGACAAACGGTTATAGCCCGATCAGGAAATCATGGTGTGCATTATGACTATCACCCGTTTTCATGCGTCAGGTTTGCGTAATGGGATGAACCTACATAATGAAATTCAACATCTACATGCAAGTATTTACTTTTTTTTACGAGAGCGAACCAACAAAAAGAACATATAAAACAAAGCCATCCATTCATAACGATACTTGAGGGGTTTAACAAGCCAATTTTGAGTAATTTCGTTCCAGTGCAGCTTAATAAGAAAAAGTACCAGAACATCATTTAAAAAATCAATGATAGCTTTTTCCGGGTCTTTCATGAAAGCTGTAGGCTTTTTCATACCCAGCCTGGTAATGACTTTGGCCGCCTGAACTGTTTCTTTTGCATCGCCGAATTTTTCTTTGACCCACCGTGCCGTCTTAAGATCGTCTAGTTTGGATTTGGCTTTTTCCTTCCATAGCGCCGATTTTGAAATAGGCTTTGGCTTTAATGCGCCATTTTTTTCCAGGTCTGCAAGCAAATAAAACAATTGTCTGGCCAGTGACTTGAAATCACAAACAGATTCGTTAAAACGAATAGATATTTTCTGCTGACTGCGATAAAGATTAACGCGGTTGACACCGGCTATTTCAGAAAGGCCATCCGTTATCGCTTTGGCTGCATCAGCATTACAAATCTGAGCAGGTATTTGAAACCTTACATGCCCGTCCACTCGATAACGCAACACAAATTCTTTTTGGATAGACATAACTCAAGTAAACCCTTAAAAAACAAAACGGGTGCCCTGTATTTATATAGACAGGAAAAACACCCGTTAATGAAGTCACTCATTCGCTAAAGAATGAACCAACATTTGTAAATTATCTGTTGATTATTCCCTGCTTTCCGCGACAATATCTTCCAGATTTTCTTTTTGCTGCAATACAAAATCCTTACCGGCATCCACTGCTCTGGTTGTGCTGGAAATTATTTCTTTTCTGTACTTATAAACCAGATAGCCGGCTACCAAACCCAAGCCAAAAACCAGAACCGGATGTTTTGCGACATTACTCATCAGTCTACTCCCCGTATGCACTGTAGATGAAACGATTGACCCCTTAACAACTTCTTTAGCCACTGAATTGGCTGGATGGGCATGTGCGTGCTTCATTTGATTTTTTCCTTAAATAATTGAATAATTGGCGAATAATTAATCCTGCTCGGACTCTGGCAGAAGCTGATCTTCATTTAACAATTGATAAATACCCTTGCATCCTTCACAACAGAAGTCTTTGTCGCCTTCTTTGGTTTTCAATTTAAACCCAGGTATTTCAACGGGTAACCCGCAAAGATCACACACTTTTTTAGTATCAGTCATTATAATTAATTATATTTATTGGCTTGCTTACTATATTAGCAAAATATGAATTTGTCTACAACAGCCTGGGATTTTCCTTGGCCGCAAAATTGATGATTCCATAAGCCGGGTAATCGACAAGAAACGCAATATGAAATCAGTTGAAACAGGATTCAATGCCATCGCATCAAAATTAGAAGGCCAATAAAAAGCTATTAACCATTACGCCATCGGGTGAAAAGCCGATAATCATTTCCAAAAGGACTTTAGCCTGGTTAGCAACAAAAAAACGCACAGCTCTTGATATGTAATTAGGCTGCTTTTGAAACGTCAGCCCTACCACTAACTGCTCGATTTGAGGCCTTCATCAGGGCAATTCTTAACGCCCCCGTCAAACTAGCACCTAAGCCCAGTCTAACGGCCAAAGCGGGCACTAAAATCATGGATGCAACAACTAAACCAGTCCCTAATAACAAAGAGCCATTATCGGTTTTTTTAACTTCTGTGTGTGCTAATTGCTGATTCATTATTCACCTCTGCTATACAATTAATTAACAAAATGTACATAATTAATAGCATAATTAATGCCAAAACACTAAACAACTGATTTTATTTATCTTTAAATATTAAAGATAAATCCTGCCTTATTAAACTGTGTTATATAACATAGTTTAATAAAAAATTACGTTATATCACCTACCTTTCAAAAACTTCTTTCTTGTCTCTCATTTAACCTCTAAAAATAAGTAATGTTTATAAACTGTAGTTTGTTCTATTATTTGCCCGCTTTATATCAATAAACTATATCCACGAATGCAGATTTGACCCGGATATTAACCTGCAACAATTGAACTAAAATGACTCTCTTTTCTAATTCAGGTCTACCACAATCCTCCTCCGCTCACCAATGCGAACAAAGGGCCAAACAGCTCAATAGCCAATGTCGTTGCTTGTCACTCAATCGGGAAGCAATGTTTGCGGAATTATGGCAACAACAAGACAATACTAATTTGTACCGGATGATCGTTGAAGAACGCCCGTACCTTTTTGCCGAATCTGCCGTATTTGTCACCGATGCATGTATTGAAAGACAGCGTGACATCATTATTGCAGTAGAAAGTGTTATAGCATTGCCGGCTTATCAGGAACGTGTCCTTGCGCATGCTCCCTATTCAGCGAAATTCATTCCAAAGGCAAGCGGCGTTTTTTTCGGTTACGACTTTCATCTGAGCGCCGAAGGGCCGCAATTGATTGAAATAAATACTAATGCCGGCGGAGCGTTACTCAATGCCATCGTGGCGCGTACCCAAAATGCTTGTTGTGAACTGGCAGAGGAAGAATTACCAACACTCGCAAAAGGCGAAACAACCGCCCATAATCCGGAACAGGCATTTATTGAGATGTTTCTGGAGGAGTGGCAAGCAGAGCGTGGTCAGCACCCTTTGGCTTCGATCGCCATTGTCGATGAAAATCCACAAAGCCAATACATGTTGCCGGAGTTTATTTTGTTCAAAAAACTGTTTGAACAAAATAATATCAATGCCGTTATTTGCGATCCCTCTGAACTTGTTTATCGAGACCTAGCACTTTGGCACGGAAATCAGCGTATAGATCTTGTCTACAACCGGTTGACAGATTTCGGATTAGAAACGACGGCACACAAATCTTTACTCGATGCCTACCTGGCAGAAGCGGTAGTCGTCACTCCCCATCCACGAGCACACGCACTTTACGCAGACAAAAGAAACCTGACACTACTGACTGATGAAGCGGCATTGATAGATATCGGAGTTGAGGAGAAAACCAGAGCCATACTTCTTGGCGGCATCGCTCATACAGCTTTAGTAGATCCTGACGATGCTGAAATTCTGTGGGCCGCACGCAAGCATTTGTTTTTCAAACCTGCTAAAGGTTACGGAAGCAAAGCCGCATACCGTGGAGACAAGCTAACTCGACGGGTTTTTGGTGAAATACTGCAGAGTGACTATGTTGCACAAACATTGGTGCAACCGAGTGAGCGGCAACTGGAAGTAGAAAACAAAATCGTCGATTTCAAACTTGACCTGCGTCATTACGTTTATAAAAGCCGGACACAATTGATAATCGCCCGTTTATATCAGGGACAAACCACCAATTTTCGCACACCCGGCGGAGGCTTTGCCCAGGTTATAGTGGTTCCGTGCCTAGATAATGAGATTGCCGCTAATTAAAGCCTGGCTTTATGTAATATCGCTTTGGTTGTAGGATAACGGAATTATTAGATTCGGACCGTTTACCATGGCTATAGCAAAAGATATACAACAACTCCACGCAGACATGCGCCAATGGCGCCAGCATCTTCATCAGTTTCCTGAAACCGCTTTTGAAGAAACCCAAACGGCAAAATTTATCGCTGATAAACTGACAAGTTTCGGACTGGACGTTCATCAGGGACTCGGTAAGACAGGTGTTGTCGCCACGCTTTCAGCAGGCAACAGTGACAAAAAAATTGCCCTGCGTGCCGATATGGATGCTTTGTTCATTCAGGAACAGAACACTATTGCCTATAAGTCAAGCCACGATGGCAAAATGCACGCCTGTGGTCATGACGGCCATTCGGCGATGTTGCTGGGCGCTGCTAAATACTTATCTGAAAACCGTCATTTCAACGGTACGGTGTATTTTATTTTTCAGCCTGCGGAGGAAGGACGCGCCGGCGCCCGGCAGATGATAGATGACGGGTTATTTGAACAATTTCCGGCTGATTGTGTTTTTGGTATGCACAATTTTCCGGATATTCCATCAGGCCATTTTGCCGTTAAGTCAGGCCCAATGATGGCCTCATTTGATTGCTTTGAAATCACTATTACAGGACAGGCGACCCATGCAGCGATGCCACATCTAGGTAATGATGCCATTGTAGCTTCTGCTCAATTGATCAACGCATTACAAACCATCGTCAGTAGAACTATTAATCCGGCTGATCCCGCGGTCGTCAGTATTACCCAGATTCATGCGGGAAATACCTGGAATGCAATCCCGGAATCAGTAGTGTTAAGAGGCACTTTCAGATGTTTTAGCAGTACGGTCCAAACAACCATTGCCAATAAAATCACTCAATTGGTTGATAGCATTTGCAGGGGGTTTGATGTTAGTGCAGACATCCGCTTTAACCCGGAAAATCCGGGTTATCCGGTTACATTTAATACCGAAGCTGAAACTGATATCGCCCTAAAAGCGGCACTAGCCGTAGTCGGAGCGAACTGTGTCAATCAACAGCCGACACCCAGCATGGGCTCAGAAGATTTTGCCTTCATGCTGCAAGAAAAACCGGGGTGTTATATCTGGATAGGTAACGGCTCCTCTGAGAACAGCTGTTTATTGCATAATCCGCATTATGATTTTAACGATGAGATATTGCCGGTCGGAGTGGCGTATTGGGTCAAGCTGGTTGAAATAAAGCTGGTATAAGGCAACCGCAAGACTGCCCGGAGCAAAGCCGAAGGGAGATTGCCCCTATTTTTTTGGCTCGAACAGCATATGCGCCATTTTTTCTGCTTTAGTTTTTAAATAATCGACATTGTCATCGTGAGCCACGACTTCCACCGGAATACGACCTACCACGTTAATACCCAGTTTTTTCAACTCATCTATTTTCTTCGGGTTATTGGTCATCAGTTGTATTGATTTTACATGCAGATTTTCCAGCATTAAAGCGGCAATGCTGTATTCTCTCTCATCGGCAAGATGCCCCAGGTGAATATTGGCATCAACGGTATCCATCCCTTTGTCCTGTAAATTATAAGCCTGCAGTTTTTTCAACAAGCCTATACCGCGCCCTTCCTGACGTAGATAAATCAATATACCGTACCCGGCTTCATTAATAAGCTGCATGGCCATTGTCAGCTGTTCGCCACAATCGCAACGCCTGGAGCCCAGAACATCGCCAGTAAAACACTCGGAGTGAATGCGTACGGGTACATTTTCTCGGTTTGTAACGTCGCATTTAACAAGGGATAAATGCTCCTTTTTATCAATCGTATTGCTGTAGTAATGCAGAATAAACTCGCCGTGTTCGGTCGGAAGTGGAGTCTGTACCAAATCTTTTAGTTGTGCTTTCACGTTTATAACTAATCCAAAAATACTTCATTTCTTGTTCTCAAATGCCTGCTTGAGAATACAATAGAACCCCGGTAGTTTCACCGGAAGGTGCCTATTTTACATGACAGAAAAGAATAGTGTTGATGAAGCTTGAGTTCGCACTGTAATATTCGACAACTTAATTTATTCGTAACAATCAATATGAAATCAGACAGCGCTGCAATCAAAAAACGATATGATCGAATTGCCCCCTATTTTGAGGGTTTGGAAGCAGTAATGGAAGGCTTGTTTTTTAAAAACTGGCGCAAGAAACTATGGGCGAAAGTGGATGGTTACCATATTCTTGAAGTCGGCGTTGGAACAGGGAAAAACTTTGATTATTATCCCGCCGATGCCCGAATTACTGCGATTGATTTTAGCCAGGAAATGCTCAAGCAGGCTGTTCATAAAAAGGACAGGAAAAATACCTCTGTTGCGCTTCACCTGATGGATGTTCAGTCTTTAGACTTTGCCGATAACAGTTTTGATACCGTCATCGCCTCTTTTGTTTTTTGTTCGGTACCATCGCCTCTAAAAGGATTAAAAGAGCTATACCGTGTTTGTAAGCCGGGTGGTCAGGTTTTATTATTGGAGCATGTGTTGAGTTCAAAACCCATAATTGCCAAGGTAATGAACTTTATCAATCCCGCAATTGTTGCATTAGTCGGAGCCAATATTAACAGGAACACCGTTAAAAATATTAAAGCCTGTGGTTTTGCCTCAGTACGCGTTGACGAGCATAGCGGTGATATTATTAAATTGATTGAGGCGAGAAAATAACAATCTATATTGTCTGGCTTGACTGATTACAGGCTTTTATACGCTCTAAATCGCTCGGCAATTAAACCGATTAACTGTTCTGCCAAGCGGGTCTTATCCATCATCGCCAAGGTTTTTTCACCGTTTTCCCAGAAAACGTGCAAGGCGTTTTGTTCACTATCAAAGCCGCCCAGCTCACGCCCTACCCAGTTCGCTGCAATCATATCCAGATTTTTTCGCTTCAGTTTGTCTCGCGCATAAGCTTCAAGATCATGCGTTTCAGCGGCAAAACCAACCGTAAACGGGCGCTTATCGAGTTTTGCGACTTCTGCCAATATATCTTTGGTTTTATGCAGGATTATCGTTGCCTGTTCTGCCTGTTTTTTTATTTTTTCCGGCTGCATGATGGCAGGACTGTAATCAGCCACCGCCGCCGCACCAATGTAAATAGCATAGTCTGGTGCTCTGGACATAACGGCCTCATACATTTGTGCCGCAGTTTCCACTTTCACTAGTTCAATGTGTGCAGGCTCTGTCAATGCCACCGGACCGCTGACCAGCGTTACATCGGCACCTGCTTGCAAGGCCGCATTCGCCAGCGCGTAACCCATTTTCCCGGAACTGCGGTTGGTGATGTAACGAACGGGGTCTAAAGGTTCGCGGGTGGGACCGGCGCTGATTAATACTTT
>Ga0105097_10000781_pt1 | contig 14915 bp, 16 predicted proteins | sample PPLLak12cMay2015_FD_87035 | JGI IMG/M metagenome (GOLD analysis project Ga0105097, IMG submission 87035) | Freshwater sediment microbial communities from Prairie Pothole Lake near Jamestown, North Dakota, USA - PPLs Lake P7 Core (1) Depth... | ecosystem: Environmental > Aquatic > Freshwater >... | reverse complement strand
GTTGTTCCAGCCGATGATTCTCCAGGCAGGAGGCACTTCTGCCCAGCTCATGGCACTTGCGGCAGGGAGTACAATCGCCGGCAACCTGACCATCCTGGGTGCCGCAAGTACGGTGATCATCATTCAGAATGCAGAAAAACAGGGTCAGACACTTACATTCTTCGAGTTTGCAAGAATCGGCATACCCCTGACCACACTGCAGCTTATAGTGTACTGGGCATGGCTGTCCTTCCTGCCATTGTAAAACGTTGCTGGTACAATTTGTAAGGCTCGGGGGCACTCTTTGGTTTTTGACCAGTCAAAAAAGAGGAAATCAATAATACTCTCCCCATCAACAACTGCACAAGGGAGAGTCGCGATTATGGCAGAATACATCCAGGAAAACCCGGACAAACCCGATAAAAAACGTGAAGACCTCAAAGGAAAAGTCCTGAAGCTGAAGGATCTTGTGAACTATAATGAGGGCACCGTTGCCAGCCGGATGGTAATCAATCGGAAGGCGGGCAGCATCACCATTTTTTCCTTTGATGAAAACGAAGGGCTCTCGGAACATACCGCCCCGTTTGATGCAGTGGTTACCATTCTTGATGGCGAATGCGAGGTCTGGGTTTCGGGTCAGACATCGCAGATGAAAGAAGGGGAGACCATCATCTTCCCGGCTAATGTCCCCCATGCCTTATCCGCAATCACAAAGTTCAAGATGTCGCTTACCATGATCCGGGAGTGAATGCCATGGGAGGGAATGACAAGGACGGGTATTACTGTTCGATCTGCGGGGGGATTCCCCCGGATAAGATCACCACAAAACGGGTGCTTATTGACGGCAAAGAAACGGGGATAGATCACCTCGACTGGATTTTCGAAGAAGTGAATAAGCTCAAACCACCGGATGATGCTGCACTTACCGAAGAGCTCATGAAAAGGGTCAGGGAATTTAATTACGTGCCAACAAAAAAGAGCGATATGTATGCGGCAGCCCTCCTTGCCGAATACAAAAAACAGCGGGCTGAGTAACGGGATCCGCGATGTTTTTTTTCAGGGAACTGGTAAGGAAAATAAAAAAAACATGCGATCCGGAAAACGGGCAGAAAAGAAGAAGCACTCCCTACCTTTACGACAGGTCCGGCAATAATTGAAATGCTGGTATTGATACCCTTTTATCTATCCTGCTCCCACGTTCAGCATAGAATACAAAGGAGCGAAACATGAAAATAACCGCTGTTAAAGATGTTGTGTCCGGTCCAAATCCTCACCATGTTGACGCACGTAAAATTTACGATACTCCGCACGCGATCGCCGTTGTTATTACCCTGAAACCCGGTGAAGCGCTTAAAAAACATATCACACCTGTCGATGTATTCTTCTATGTGCTTGAAGGATCCGGTATTATCGAAATCGGTAATGAGAAGCAGACCGTCGGAAAAGATATGCTGGTCGAAAGTCCTGCCAGGATCCCGCACCGCTGGAGTAACGAGAGTTCCTCGGTATTCAGGGTCCTGGTCGTAAAGGTACCAAAGCCAACTGAAGAGACAAAACTGCTCTGATGCACAATTACCCCTGCGGAGGATCCTATGGCAGAACCGGAAAAAAAGAAAGCTGAATTAAAAATTTCTGGCATGCACTGCGCGACCTGTGCTGTGAATATCGAAGAAGCAATTACAGAGATTAAGGATGTTTCAAAGGTACAGGTAAATTTTGGTACTGATACGGCCCATATTGAGTTCGACCCCGCAAAAGTCTCGCTGACGGAACTGGAAAAAGCAGTCAGGACGGTGGGATATGAAGTGGTGAACCGTGAGGTCACCCTCAAAATCGGAGGGATGGTCTGTGCAACCTGCGTCCAGACCATCGAGGCAGCACTCCGGGCACTTCCCGGCATCCTGTCTGCAAACGTAAACCTTGGCACGGAAAAGGCCTATGTTGTTTACAACCCGTCGGTGTCTGCAGTCCCTGATATGAAAAAAGCCATTGAGGATGCAGGGTACCAATACCTTGGAATTGCCGGGGAGGTAAGTGATGAAGCTGAGAAAGCAGCCCGGGAAAAAGATCTTCACGATAAATTTCTCAGGTTCACCGTCGGTTTTGCCGTGAGTATCCCGCTCATGCTTGCCATGTGGGTACCTCTCCCCCTGACCATGCACACCCTCGCCTACGTGATGCTGGTTATAGCGACACCGGTTTTTTTCTATGTTGCTTACCCCATCTTTCGTGCCGCGTCCATGGCGCTGCGCAACCGTTCTCTCAACATGGACGTGATGTATGCGATGGGAACCGGTGTTGCGTTCGTTTCGAGCGTCATGGGGACATTTGGCATCATCCTCACCCATGAATTCATGTTCTATGATACTGCCATCATGCTTGCCGCCTTCCTCATGCTCGGGCGATATCTTGAAGCGCGGGCGAAGGGGAGAACATCAGAAGCGATCAGAAAACTTGCCGGGCTCCGTGCAAAGACTGCCCTGGTTATCCGTGAGGGAAAGGAAGAGGAAATCCCGATCGAAGATGTGGTCATCGGTGATGTCGTTATCGTAAAACCCGGGGGGAAGGTCCCCATTGACGGTGAGGTTGTGGCTGGTGAAAGTTATGTTGATGAGTCGATGATCACCGGCGAGCCGATTCCGCCCCTCAAAGCAAAGGGCAGCCGGGTGGTCGGTGGCACACTCAACACAAACAGCGTCCTGTCGGTCAAAGCTACAAAAGTTGGCCGGGAAACGGTACTTGCCCAGATCATCCAGCTTGTAGAGGACGCACAGGGCTCGAAACCGCCGGTCCAGCGAATCGCTGATACTGCCGTGGTTTACTTTATTCCCGCGGTGCTTGTGATAGCGATAACCGCCTTTCTCGTATGGTACTTCCTCCTTCAATCCACCCTCCTGTTTGCCCTGACAGCATTGATCTCCGTACTCGTTGTCGCCTGTCCCTGTGCTCTGGGGCTTGCAACACCGACAGCGGTCACCGTTGGTGTCGGAAGAGGTGCTGAGCTGGGCATCCTGATCAAAAATGGGGAAGCTCTTGAGGTTGCCGAAAAAGTTACGACTATTGTTTTTGACAAGACCGGGACACTGACGAAAGGTAAACCGGAAGTGACAGATATTCTCCCGGCAGGTATTTCCGAACAGACCCTTATGGGATTTGCCGCAGGTGTCGAGAAGAACTCACAGCATCCCCTTGGCCTCGCAGTTATACGCAAGGCCCAAAATATGGGGATTACCATTGAACCTGCCGATCAATTTGACACCTATGGCGGTAAAGGAGTCAGCGCGGTGGTGCTTGGAGAACCGGTTCTGGTGGGTAACCGTACTCTTATGCAGGAAAAGGGAATCCTGGTTCCGGAAGAGACTGAAGCCAGGATCGCTGCTTTTGAGCAGGATGGGAAAACTGCAATTCTTGTCGCTGCGGGTAATCAGATGGCCGGAGTGATTGCCATTGCAGATACCCTCAAGGAGACCTCTGCCGAATCTGTGCGACAGCTGAGAGCAATGGGGATTCAGGTAGTCATGATCACGGGTGACAATAAACGGACTGCGGATGCAATTGCCCGTCAGGTCGGGATCGAGAGGGTAGTTGCCGAAGTCCTCCCGCAGGACAAAGCTTCTGAAGTAAAAGTTCTCCAGGAAAAAGGCGAGATCGTGGCGTTCGTGGGTGATGGAATAAATGATGCACCCGCACTTGCCCAGGCAGATGTGGGGATCGCTATCGGTAGCGGAACTGATGTGGCGATTGAAAGCGGGGATATTGTCCTTATTAAAGACGACCTCCTTGACTCAGTTGCAGCTATCCAGCTCTCAAAAAAAGTGATGGGGAGGATCAAGGGCAATATCTTCTGGGCCTTTGCCTATAATACGGCCCTTATCCCGGTTGGGGCAGGGCTGCTCTATCCATTCTTTGGATTTACGTTCAGGCCAGAACTTGCCGCTCTCGCAATGGCACTCAGCTCGGTTACCGTTGTCAGCCTCTCCCTGCTGCTTAAAACATATATACCAGAAGCAAAGAAAAGGAGATAACGGAGGTAAGAATGGCAATTGACCCGATCTGTAAGATGACCGTTGATGAGAAAACGGCGAAGTTCACCAGTGAGTATAAAGGCAAAAAATACTATTTCTGTGCTCCTGGATGCAAAAAGAAATTCGATACCGATCCACAGAAATATGTGTAAGTAAACCGGGCAGGCTCATCCGCGCGATTCCGGATCCCGTCCCATATTTCTCTTATTTTCTTATTTTTTTGGATAATCCTGATATAGAAACAGATCTCAGCTTGATCAATTGATTGAACCAGATCGACAAGGGGAAAAATGTGTCGTTTTTGATCATCAGTCCTGAATGCTACGCATGGGTGATTCTCCCGCTTATGATTTTCATCGCCCGTATCTGCGACGTGAGCATGGAGACCATCCGCGTTATCTACATTTCAAAGGGGATCAAGTTCCTCGCGCCCATTATCGCGTTTTTTGAGATTGTCATCTGGCTCCTTGCCATGGAAGTCGTAATGAATGATCTGTCAAATGTTGCAAATTTTCTTGCATTTGCCTTCGGCTTTGCCATGGGTACGTATATCGGGCTTGTGATCGAAGAAAAACTCTCAATTGGTATGGTGATCCTGCGTATCATCACCGCAGAAGAATCCGATGAGGAGATCATCTCCTTTATGCGATCAGAAAATTACGGTATTACTTCTCTGGACGCAAGCGGTTCACGAGGAAATGTCAAGATGATCCTGTCTCTTGTCAACCGGGTGGATGTACCCAGGATTACTGAACATATCAGGGCAACAAATCCCCACGCCTTCTTCTCGATCGAAGATGTGCGTTACGTCAATGAAGGGGTTTTTCGCCCCAGGAAACCGAACACCATCACCGGACTGTTCCATTCGTTCATCCGACCGAGAAAGAAAAAATAATCCTTCGGATTTTCTCCAAAACTACGAAAGCATTATTAAAGAAAAAACCAATCATGGATAAAACCTGAGGTTTTTGATATGATTTCCAAGACTATGGAACAAGCCCTGAACAAGCAGGTTAACCGTGAACTCTATTCTGCCTACCTGTACCTGTCGATGTCCGCGTACTTTGAGAATACCACCCTGAAGGGATTTGCCCACTGGTTGCGTGTGCAGGCGAAGGAAGAACAAGGCCACGCGTTAAAGTTGTATGACTTTCTGATCGAGAGGAACGGCAGGGTTACGCTCCTCGATATCGAAGCCCCCAAGGCAAAATGGTCATCCGCCGGTAAAGTCTTTGAAGAGGTGTATGCCCATGAACAGAAGGTCACTGACATGATTAACGGGCTTGTTGATCTCGCGGTAAAGGAAAAAGACCACGCATCCTTTGAGATGCTCCAGTGGTTTGTCAAGGAACAGGTCGAGGAGGAGAAGAATGCAAGCGATATTCTTGCTGAAATAATCTGCGTCGGTGACCATCCCGGCCACCTCTTTTGTCTGGACCATAAACTGGCAAAACGAGAATAAATCCCAATCTTTTTATTTTTTTGCATCATTATTTTCGTACTATGCTGTCTGTTCTTGTTATTGATGACCAGAAACCAATGCTTGAGGTTATCCGTCTTTTTCTCGAACGTTTCGGTAATATGAACGTGAAGGCAGCCCTTTCTGCCAAGGAAGCACTTGAAATTCTGATGAGCAGTTCCTTCGATGCAATGGTTGTTGATTATGACCTGCCGGAGATAAACGGTATTGATTTCTTAAAAATGCTCCGTGCAAAGGGGGATACGACACCCGTTATTATTTTCACCGGTGTGGGCCGGGAATATGCCGCAATTCAGGCACTTAATAACGGTGCAGACTTTTTCTTAAAGAAAGGCGATGACGCCCAGTCCCAGCTTCTCGAGATGGTTCATATGATCCGACAGGCCGTTGACCGCAGAAACCTCGGGAGAGGACCGGGAACGACCCAGAAGGTGCTTTCAGATGCGCTCAATTTCTTCCATCAGGCAGCATATGTCATCGATCGTGAAGGCAAAGTGATGGTATGGAACAAGGGAATGGAAAAGATGACCGGGATTGCAGAACAGGATATCCTTGGCAAAGGAGACTGGGATTATTCAATTCCGTTTTTTGGGCACAGGGCACCCATGCTCAGCGATCTCATCTTCCAGGACGATGCGACCATTACCGAAAATAACTATACCATTATAGAAAAAGAGAAGGGCACGATTGCTGCATGGATCAAGGCGATCCCGGAGGAGGGGCGCCAGATTATTTTATGGATGAAGTCCACTGCTCTCTATGACAGCAAAGGGATGTTCATCGGAGTGATAGGAAAAATCCGGGACATTACCGAAGAGATGGGACCTGAACTGTTAAACAAAACAAATGCTGTTATAACAGGTGCGCTACCTTCAGAATCTGCACCACCTTCGACGGTAGGCATGTTTGATAAGATACTGGGAAAAGCAAAGGTGAGCTACAAGGAGGGACTGAGGTTATCCTTCCGGGAAGGGAAACATGCTGAAGCGATCCCCTTTTTCGATCAGGCGATCGATATCGATCCCTCACTTGCTTATATCTGGCATGACCGGGGTGTCTGCTACCGGGAGCTTGGAAAGGATACCGAGGCCCTCCGCAATTTTGACAAGGCCGTGGAACTTTCGCCGGATGATGAGGAATTTTTGTTTTCCCGAGGTGAGCTTCTCAAAAAGATCGCAATCCTGCGACAGCGGCGCGACCTCCTTGAATCAGCAGTCCAGGCCCTGAACCGGGTAGTGGAACTGAATCCGAACCAGGCAGAAGCCTGGAACAGCCTTGGGGTCCTTTCAAAGGAACTTGGAAAAGAATTGTTATCACGCCAGTATTATGAAAAGGCCAGGGAATTGATCAGACTGGGAAGAAACAGGAAAAAAACCCGGAATCCGGAACTGCTTGTATAACCGATAAACTACTGTAAATATCCTTTTATAAATATGAACCGGGCCCTGTTGAAATCCCCACAATATTTTTCTTAACGCTCTTTTCTGGGCTACGGCATGTAATGCCTTCGCCCCCGCAGCTGTGGCATCCCCCTCTGGAGAGATAATTTCAGAGAAGTAATACAATATAATCGCAAAGTGCAGGAGCAATCGAAGGGGGGATAGGTACAGTCCTATCCGTAAATAGGTGCGTAAATATTCGTTGAAACTTAGGGTTTTTACAGGGCCAAATTTATGGTTGCGTGAAGTGAAGACAAACGGCACATAGAGTCGGGTACAATAAATTTTGTTTTGATCTATTTATAAAAAATTGGGATTTTTTTCAGTTTTAGCATACATTTTATGAAAAAATGAGATAAAATAGAGAGCAATCCTGATTTCAAACCGCAAAGCTTAAAAGAGGATGGAAAGCAAGCGCTTATTAGCGAATGAGTATTAAATCATGTAGGTTGAGATCATCTCAAACCGTGTTTGTTCAGATCGAAGAATATGCAGTTTATGTGGAGTTTTATTCATGAATCTCAGACAACCAAACGCAAACGAGGCAACCGGAACGGTTAACCGTTCAAGATCTGTAGCTCCGTCATCGGGTATCTGTACCCGGTGCCTTGACGGGTGTAAGGGCAGTTGCGAGATCTGGTTATCCACCTTCCGGGGAAGGGAGGTTTTATACCCAGGTCCATTCGGTGAGCTGACCGCAGGTGCCGATAAGAACTACCCGATTGATTACTCTCATCTCAGCATACAGGGATACGCAGTCGGGGCGCAAGGACTTCCCGAAGGTGTCGAAGCCAATCCGGATACAGCGCTCTTCTCGAAGGTTGATACCGAAACTGAGTATGGATGGGACAAGAAAGTCAGGATGCGCCTTCCTATCTTCACCGGCGCCCTTGGATCAACCGAGATTGCGCGGGTAAACTGGGAGCACTTCGCCATCGGTGCAGCGATCTCCGGTATCACGATTGTCTGCGGTGAAAACGTCTGCGGTATTGATCCCGGACTGAAACGAGACGCAAAAGGAAAGGTAATCGAGTCTCCCGAGATGGATCGCCGTATCAACATCTATAAAAAATTCTATGACGGCTATGGTGAGATGCTTGTCCAGATGAATGTCGAAGATACCCGGCTCGGAACTGCCGAATATGTGGCAAGCAAGCACAATCTTGATACCATCGAACTCAAGTGGGGCCAGGGAGCCAAGTGCATCGGTGGCGAGATCAAGGTCAAGTCGCTGGAACGGGCAATCGAGCTGAAGAAAAGAGGTTATATTGTACTGCCAGACCCGACCCTGCATGAAAACCAGGAAGCCTACAAGGCAGGAGCCATCAAAGAGTTTGAACGGCACTCCCGGCTTGGTTTTGTTACCAAAGAGGGATTTCTGGAAGAGGTGGATCGTCTCCGTGATATCGGGTTTAAACGGGTAACTCTGAAGACCGGAGCGTACTCCATGGTCGAACTCGCCATGGCAATCCGCTACAGTGCTGAAGCCAAAATTGATCTCCTCACCATTGATGGAGCTGGTGGCGGGACTGGTATGAGCCCGTGGCCGATGATGAACGAGTGGGGTATTCCCACGTTCTACCTGCAGTCGCTCGCGTACGAATTTGCCTGCAAACTGGACAAAAAAGGCTACCGTGTGCCGGATCTGGCGATGGCTGGCGGAATCTCCGACGAACCAGGGGCATTTAAAGCGCTCGCAATGGGAAGCCCCTATTTCAAGGCAGTCTGCATGGGCAGAGGACTGATGATCCCCGGTATGGTAGGTAAGAATATTGAGAAATGGATCAAGGAAGGTGACCTCCCCAAGTCTGTCTCCAAGTACGGCAATACGATCGAAGAAATATTCGTCTGCTACGAGGAACTTAAAGAGAAATTTGGTCCCCGTATCAAGGAGATCCCGATGGGTGCAGTCGGTATCTATACCTATTCACAGAAATTCAAAACCGGTCTCCAGCAGATTATGGCAGGGAGCAGGAATTTCCGTCTTTCGACAATGTCACGCGATGACCTTATGGCCCTCACTCCGGAGGCTGCGGAAGTATCAGGTATTGATTATGTCATGAGTGCCAGGTATGATGAAGCCATGGGCGCTCTGCTCGACTAAAAAATATCTGCAATAGGGGGGGATCCCCAGACAATTTTTTTTAAAAATCAGGATACCAGAACCTGTTTTATCCGGTCGCTGGCAGATGGATGAGAGCTGGTCTCCCGTTTGTTTTGTGTTTCCATCGATGATTAATAACCGTTTTTTCAAGAGAAATTGTACAGGGTAATAAAAAATGCACGGACGGATATCTTTTCATGGATATGGATACTGGTGGCATTTCAGAACATGCTCCCGTGTAAGCACTATCTTCCTTTCTGCCCGGTTATGGTAAACGACTCCAGAATCTGATGGGTAATCTGCGTCCCGAGAGTCGGCTGGATGACTTCAAGCCAGAGAAAAAAACCTACCTTCGGCGGTGTCGGGCGTTCAAATTTGAAATGACCATCTTTTGCCTGGACCATCTTATGGTATTCCTTCTTCTGTCGCGAACGAAGGTAGATGATCAGTTCATAGCCGGGAAGATCGGTCGCTATAACTGCCTTTGAATAATATTTTGAAAAATCTTCAAATTCGATTTCCTTACTTTTCACCGATAATCCATAGGTATCACACAGCAATCTGACAGACTGCGGAAACAACCCGCCATAGAGTACCTTTTTGACGATCTGGCCTGTCTGGGTTGTGATTTCGGGATGTTTTCTCCCCCCTCCCTTTGACACATCAGCAAAAATCCGGGTGCGTACTTCGTCATGATAGCGCTTGTAATCAAACGGATTTTTCATCGGGAACGTGGTTGCTGAAACCAGCTTGGGGTGATTTTCCGGATTGTTATAGATGATCCTTGGGCGATAATGTTTCAGGACTGATTTGATCTCCTCGCAGGAAGTAGTATGGATAATCGCATTGGTCTTATCTTTGGCCAGTCGTTTAACCACCGAATAGTTAGACAGGTCAAAGGATGAAATGAGGAGGAATGGAGTGATATTCTGACCGTAAAGATACCCGAGCAGGCGCTTCTTGAATGCGATCTCTTCTTCAAATTCTTTGAGATCTGAGGGGGATGTCACAACCTCAGCAAACGCTATGTGGTTATCTGCATCAACCAGGAGCATATCGAATTCCGCGAGATCCTGGCCATTACCCCGAATAGTAATATCCCCGTATTTTGAATAGAAAAGGCCGTTCTGGCCGAGTTTTACATCCTCTCGTTTTCTTGGGGCATCGGCACCTTTCCGCGCAAGATATTTTATCCGATCCGATTTTCTTGAAATATCGAGGAACATCTCGTACACGATTGCTTCAAACCACCGTCCTTCAGCAGTCCGCATCGGTTCGATATCCGGAGAGAATAGTTTTTTTCGCTCGATCTTGTTCATATGACGCGTGGCGTTGAGCGCGATGGCTGCATTTGGTTTAAAACTTTTAAAATTGAGAGAGAGCCACGGAATCATGATACGTATAGATCTTCTGCCATGATTGTAAATAACAATCTGTTTTTGCCTTTTTAGATAATTATATATAGCATAGAAAGATATTGCCTTCGTACCCTGAAATGTGTAAAACACATGACAAGGGGAGAAGAAAATCGAGGGGGGTCTTGGAAAATGCCAAAAGTCAAGAAAATTGCCGGCATGGCTCCGTTGCCGCAATATATAATGCCGGATGCTTCGGAACCTGAATACGAGCTTATTCTGGAACAGCTGCAGGACTATCGCCAGTCATTGATCGGCGCCTCATATTATTATATAAAAGCCGGGGATGATCGCTGTTGCTTGTGCCGGATCGTTCATGGCGGGGGCAGGGTCTTTTTCCACGAGCTGGTGGATCACGGCAGGCATGGCATCAGTGATGATGATATCGAAGAGTCAGTCAGGCTGGATACCGGTTCTTTTTCCTTACCGGGGTATTACCCAATCTCGCCGCATATTGAACAAAAGCTGCGTATTTTATACGATTAATCCATTTTTCAGGATTACAAAGCAGATCCGGACTGATGAGAATATATAATGGAGGTGACTGAATGATGCCGACAGACAACCAGTTTGACGGACCGGTGACAAAAGCGGCAAGGGAATCTCTTGAGACCGGTAATGCCAGTCGTATCCTGATCTGGATCCCGGAAGAATCGGAAAATACCCTGAAAAATCTCCTGGAAAGAACCTGCTGCGTACGCTCTGCCCGGCAGGATGGGTGCAATCGTACTGCCGAATGGTATTTTGAGACCGTCAACCGCCTCCATGTTGCGAGTCACGGATTGAATAATCTGAGCATTTCTACAAAAACGCCGGAAGAAAAAGCGATAATCCTGCTTGTGCAAAGAGCATGTGAGAGTGGAAATTTTGAGGAAATAGCAATACGCATACCAGATACTCCTGACGGAGAATTGCGACAACGCTTCGAAGACCTGATGAAAAAGAGGGATAGTTATTGTGAGGAAAATTGTGTTGCCGGCCGCAAGTACGTTTCAGCGTTTGGTGATTTCATCACTTTTGTGAATAATCTCCACTCAGGATCTCCTGATAACTGTGTAAATCAGCGGCATTGAAAAAATTATCCGGTTGATTATCCTCAAATCAGCTTTCCATTTCTCCTGTCCGGATACGGATCGATTTTTCTACCGGCAGGATGAATATCTTGCCATCACCGATTTTTCCGGTCCTCGCAGCTTCTGTTATCGTTACGACAATGGTATCAACATCTGAGTCCCTGATAACAATTTCCAGCTGGATTTTTGGCAGGAGATCAACCGTCATCAGCCCTCCCCGGTACTGGAGGGCAATGCCTTTTTGTTCTCCCCGTCCCTTAACTTCTGATATCGTCATCCCGATGAATCCTTTGTCTTCAAGGGCTTTTTTTACAAATTCGAAACGTTCAGGTTTGATAATTGCTTTTACCATTTTCATGATTTTTCCTCCGGTTAACACCGTTCTCCGTGCTGGGATATGTCAAGACCCACATATTCTTCTTCCTCAGTGACCCGCAGGCCGATTGTTTTGTCGATGATGACTGCAAGGATGTAAGTGACCACAAACGCATAGATTACGGCTGCAAATGCCCCGATTGCGTTGGCAATGAACTGATGAACATTTCCTTCAAGCAGACCGGTTGCCCCATTCACAGCTGCGACCGCAAAGATACCTGTCGCGAGTGCTCCCCATAATCCTCCCATGCCGTGTATAGCCCAGGCATCAAGGCTTTCATCAAGTCCTTTCCTGATACGGAAGAGCAGCACGCCATAACAGAGAACCCCGCCAATTGCCCCAATCAGGAGAGCTGCCATGGGTGTTACATAACCCGCTCCCGGTGTGATCGCAACAAGCCCGGCCACTGCCCCGCTGACAAATCCCAGCGAGCTTGGTTTTCCATGTATCCAGCTGACCAGAAGCCATGCCATTGCACCTGCGGCAGCTGCCGTGTTGGTCGTTACGAACGCACTGGCTGCAAGACCATTGGCACCGATTGCACTCCCTGCATTGAACCCGAACCAGCCAAACCAGAGGAGTGCAGCACCAAGGATGGTCAGGGGAATGTTATGGGGTTCCATTGCATACTTGCCAAAGCCGACACGTTTTCCGATCACCAGTGCAAGGGCGAGGGCAGCGAACCCGGAACTGATGTGAACAACCGTCCCCCCGGCAAAATCAAGTGCGCCGAACTGTGCTGCCCATCCCCCGCCCCAGACCCAGTGGGCAAGCGGGTCATAGACGATCGTAGTCCAGACCAGGGCAAATACCAGATATGCACTGAATTTTATCCGTTCAGCAAATCCTGATGTTACTATTGCCATCGTTACCGTCGCGAAAACGAGCTGGAATACCATGTACAACAGCCCCGGTATCGCAGTACTAAACGGACCCGGTTCCATCCCTACGTTGTTCAGGCCCAGATACTGCAGGTTCCCGATGAACCCGCCAACATCAGAACCGAATGCGAGTGAGTACCCAAATAAGACCCATTGAATACTGACCAGTGCAAAGGCGACGAACGACAGGGTTATCATCGAAATGAAATTTTTCCTGCGAACGAGTCCGCCATAAAAGAATCCAACTCCCGGCGTCATGATCATGACAAGCGCGGTTGAGGCGAGGATCCATGCTGTTGCTCCAGAATCAATTGCCATTATACACCTGCTTTTTTTTAGATCTGCATTGGGAACTGTGATGCATTTGACCTTTTGGATCCGAAATGCCATTTCATGTGTGGTTTTCCAATCCGGTCAGCTGTGCACCGCTAACCGATCCCGATGCCGGATGAAAAGTCCGGGAATCAGCATCAGATATGCGGTCCAGGAAGCGCTATCATTTTGTTTTGTTGGAAGGAAGTTGCATTCCTATACTTATAAATATAACTATTGGATCGAAAAAAAATTCAAAAAAACAAATAATATTCAGGCACGCTCACCATGCTGACAGATATCGAGGCCGACATACTCTTCGTCTTCAGTGACCCTCATCCCCAGGGTTCGATCGATAACAAATGCTATGCAATAGGTCATCACAAAGGCAAATATGAGTGCCGCAACTGCGCATAGGGTATTTACTGCAAATTGCCAGGCATTGCCTTCAGCCAGTCCGGAAATTCCGCCAATTGCTGCCGCGGCAAAAATGCCGGTGGCAACGGTTCCCCAGAGACCACCCATTCCGTGAATTGCCCAGGCATCCAGACTTTCATCACATTTTTTCCTGACCCGCACGAGCATCATTCCATAACAGAGAACCCCCGCCACACCCCCGATAAGAAGGGAAATCAGCGGGGTGACAAACCCGGCAGCCGGAGTTATTGCCACCATGCCGGCAATGGCGCCGCTTACCATACCCAGTGAACTGGGTTTGCCATGATACCAGCCGGCAAACATCCATGCGAGAGCACCGGCAGCGGCTGCAGTGTTTGTGGTGACGAATGCGTTGACGGCAACACTGTTTACTGCAAGAGCACTTCCCGCATTAAAACCGAACCAGCCAAACCATAACAGGGCAGCCCCGAGTAGAGCCATGGGGATATTATGGGGTTCCAGTGCATATTCCCCGAATCCTGCCCGGTTTTTTATCACCAGAGCAAGAGCAAGAGCACCAAAACCTGAACAGATCTCGACTACGGTCCCCCCGGCAAAATCAATAAGTCCCAGCTTCGATGCCCATCCACCGCCCCATGCCCAGTGTGCAAGCGGACAATATACAAGGGTGAGCCATATGAGAACAAATACAATAAACGAGGAGAACTTTATGCGTTCGGCAACTGCCGATGTCACGATGGTTACCGTGACTGCAGCAAAAAAGAGCTGGAACACCATAAAGACAAGTGGTGGGTAGGCTCCCGATCCTGCATCTGCACTGACCCCGTTAAGCCCTACAAAATCGAGGTTACCGATGACCCCCCCGATATCCTGCCCAAAGGCAAGAGAATACCCGATCAGGATCCAGTGCACACTGACGAGTGCAAGGACAACAAACGAGAGGGCAATCATCGAAATGAAATTCTTCTTCCTAACCAATCCGCCATAAAAAAACCCGACACCAGGGGTCATCAGCATCACCAGGATTGCAGAGACCATAAGCCAGGTCGTAACACCGGTATCCAAAGCCATTTTTTTCACCATTGACAGCTTTTTATGTACTGGCGTCACTCCGGAAGCTCGACCAGTCAGCTACCCGTGATCGGGAAGGTACTGAGGTCCACTGAACCAAGATATCGTTTTTATACACCTTACGGTAATCCAGGCTTTTAACCTTGCCAGAATGATCGACAGTATGTTTACCGGATTACAAGTCCGTATACATTTGCCGATACATTATAGTAAAAAATTTTGATCAGTATGTTGCAAGATACCTGTCAAGCTCCCATGGATGAACTGCAAGCCGGAAGGAATCGGTTTCCATCTGAGCAATACTTGAAAGATTCGATACGACATGTTCACCGAGCGTCTTGCAGAGCACTTCATCCTTGAC
>Ga0105097_10000780_pt1 | contig 14918 bp, 17 predicted proteins | sample PPLLak12cMay2015_FD_87035 | JGI IMG/M metagenome (GOLD analysis project Ga0105097, IMG submission 87035) | Freshwater sediment microbial communities from Prairie Pothole Lake near Jamestown, North Dakota, USA - PPLs Lake P7 Core (1) Depth... | ecosystem: Environmental > Aquatic > Freshwater >... | reverse complement strand
ATCTTATTAAGCTCGTCTACGAACTCGGAGACCTTAGGCTCTTTCTTAGACTTAGGTCCCTTCTTCGGCTTTTCTTCAAGATCAGGCTCTTCTGACTTTTCTTCTGGCTTGCCTTCTGACTTTTCAATCTTCTCTCTGATCTTTAGAACAGCCTTCTCGATCTTGGCGATTTCTTTTTCGATGTCCTCGTGGATCTTCTCGGCGCCCTCTGGCGCTTCACCGCCGAGATCTTCTGGGGGAAGATCTAATTCAGGTTCTGGCTCTACTTCACCTTTGGCAAGCTTATCAAGATGATCTGCGAGATTTGCAAGATTTCTAGAAACACTAGTACCTTTCATGTGATTCTCCTATCTAAGCACTCTTATGAACTTGTCTGTTATATGTTTCTTGGGTGTATTTCAGCTGGCAAATAGTCCATTAAAAGCATACCAAATGTCCAGCTCTCTGGAGTATTCTCACCGCGACCATTAATGTCTGTACCAAACTTCTGCATGTCCATGTTACTTAGACTTGCTAGAATACCCAAAAGATCGAAATTCTCACCAGACTGAGTACCATCGTAGTTCATCTTTCACCTCACAAGTTCGATTTAAAAGGGACTATTATAGTCCCTGATCACCTGGCGTAATTGCGTCATAAGTGCTCATGAATGGGGCCAAGTAGATAGCGAGGGCGTCAAAACCTTGAGTCTCAGTGTTTGCGCCGGCTCCACGCATGACTGCCATCCAGTGGTCATTCAAGTTAAAACCACTTGGGATGATTATGTTGTAGTTGTAGTTAACTTGATCGTCCATTTTTGTCTCCTCTCAACTTCTTAACAAATACTCAACTTGCGTCTGAATGCAAGATTGACTTCTGTGAACGGATATTGTTAGCATATTCCAAAGCATTTACTTTAGCACGATTATTATAAAAGTCTTCTTTTAGCTGTGGCATCATTTCTGTATTTTCAAAGATAAAAAACACTCTACCGTCACCTGATCTTTCTGTTCGAACTTGGTTGCAACCTGCTGTTCGTAAGTATGCACTCAAATATAAATCTGAAGTCTTATAAAATTCAAATCTCGGCTTAGACATTATGAAACTCCAAATCTATATGATCAATAGACTACTCTAAGCCGAAATTAGTAGAGTATTTGTTTATCTGAGGGTGGTCAGAATTTCGAGGGCTTGAGATATGCGACTATACCAGGTATGATCTTTAATGCTTCTCATATAACCATTAGTAGCCACTTGATTTCGAAGTGAACTATCAGTTAAATAGGTAGTGATCTTCTCTCTGAAAGCAATTTCATCATTTAAAGAAAAAGTTACTATTTCTTGCTCTGGTATAAAATAGGGTGAAACATCTCTTGAATCATCTATAAACACGCATCTCTTTAAAGATGCTTCACCAAAGCCGCGACCAATCGTCTTATTTATAGTCCCATTAGCATTTGTAGCCGCTCTATTAATGCATAAAATAACTTTACTTTTAGAGAATACAGATACCATATCAATTGGGTCAATCCATTCTTTATCTTTTGTTATTTGTAAGTTTCTACAGTTTTTAAGGCGAGATGCCCAAGAAGTCGGTGTTAATATCTGAACCTTATATCGATCACTTAATGGTACTAACCACTCTAAAACTTTTGGACGTGGGTCAAAGAGTGTACCACAAAAAGAGATATCAAATTCTGGTATGCAATTTACGGGCTTATATACTTCTGGGTCAAAACCTAAGGGTAAGTGAAAAACTGAACAATTGAATTTCTGTTTGAAGAGATTAACTGCATTTTCTTCAACCGTAAAAATTATATCAACATGTTTCAGATCTAGATTTTGATATAACCCCTCTAGATCATAAAAAACAATACGAGCATTTGTACTCTTTTTTTCAATTGGCTGTAAAGTAAATAAAAAATCAGGCGTGATGTCATCTAACTGAATTTCACCCTGAACTTGTTTCTTTTGAAAGGCTTTATAAATACCTGATAGAATAGAATAGTTTCGTGGGTTATTTCCGCGATGTGGGTAAAGAGAAATTCTAAGAGGGAGCATTAATTTTTCTTTTCCGCTACAATTAGTGGGTCATAAGTTTCAGTCTTTTTACCGGCATCTTTAGCAAACTTCTTTGCTTCTGACCAGGTATCAAAAATTTCTGGCTGACCATCTTTCCCTTCGACATTAGGTACAAGCTTTGAAGTAGCATGGCTCTCATACTGCTTCTTCTTCAACATTTCTGAGCGATTTAAACGATAACCTTTCTCGCGATAAGCTTTAGTTGGTGTAGGCCCAGTCTGCCCGTCTTTGATCATAAAACTTGTATTAAAAACGCGTATCATTATTTGACCACATTTTGTGCAAAAATGCTCACGTTTTTCTTCAGACATTGCATGAAAAAATTCTTCTGTAATCTCACAATCTCTACACTTAAAATCATAAAGGGGCATTTCAAACCTCCGTTAGAACACGTTCCATCCAATCTTGATCTAAGGCTGCAATTAGGTGTTTGCATAATAACGCCCTGCGGGTTGTGCCATCCAAAGGCAATTTATGCTTGAGATTCTTTCTTGGTGACTGTCCATTATCTTCTCTTGGACCATAATGGTAATCTTTTGACCAACTATTAAAACTAGGTCCCCAAAATCTAAATGCTGGACAAGTACACTTAACGGCTATATGCAAATCAGCAAAATCTTTACCTAAGATATCATCTGAGCTCTGAGATACACCTTTGTATTTGGGTAATATTTTTATTCTACAAAGATATCCGGCTGGTTCGCCATTCTGACTATTAACTTTATATGTCCATACCAGTTTTTCAAGGTCTGAGCGAATAAATTTTGTTGAACAACTTTCACTTAAAACTTTATTTCGTCTAATAGTTTGATCAACAAGTTCTTTAGCTGTCCAAGCTTTTTTTGATGGTAGTAAATCTTGGGTTGCCAGAATTAATGGGCTTGGCCAAAAGGCTTTCAGTTTCTTTCTATAATATTTCTGCACTGCTGGGCCACTCGGCAAAGAAGGTACTGGCAAATCTTCACTAACTTCACGTTCTTCAACCCACTTTTGGTATAAGTCCGGAGTTTCTTCTAAGTCTCTATTAAACTCATACATTTCATACTGCAAATCATTCCTAGATTCATCTTCAGTTAAATCTTGATAGCGATCAACTCGCCACCAAGGCTGTTGCTCCCAAAAGCGCACATAATTCTTTGTGATAGAATCCGTAGGTGATACTGGATGTATTAATTGTCGGCTGAGATCTCCAAAATTTCCCTGACCGAAATAGCCAACATCTCCTTGAGCCAAATGCATTAAATGTCGACAAATCACATTGCTCAACTTACCATATTTTGGACTTTCCATGAAATAGAAAAAATCTTGATAGAAAGCAGAAGGAGGCCAGCCTTCATCTGGGCGCCATGTTTCTTGATTATCCCAACCCGCAGGGAATCTCACAGGGTATCTTGGGCGATCGTTATTCACGTTATTCCAATCTTGACGCGTCTCAGGCCCAAAAGAGCCACTCTCATCTGTTCGATTTACTGGACTAACATTTATTTGTGAAAAGGTATCTGATACATTATCAAGATATTCAAATTCAAACCTAAAAACACCCGTAAAGGGCTCTTCAGGTGCTGTCTGCTTTATTTCCTCTAAAACTTCTTGTGAAAGATCCTCTTTCGGTATCCAAGTCTTATCTATTATACGTACAGTCCTTTTTATAGGCCCGGAAACAACAGAGGTTTCGTCTCCGGGGTTCAAAGTATCAAAAAATTGATGAGTAACCGTTTTCTTGCCAAATTCAACTTCTTGACTGTAACTCTCCGGGAACTCTAAAGAAACTGTCATCCTTTTAAGCCTTTCTTGGAGGCTTTACGCCGACAATATCTGGTCTACCCTTTTGTAAAACACAAGTTGTCCCGCGAATCACTGGAAAACGATCAGTCCATTTAATTTTAATTCGTTTTAAAGCAGCATAATAATTTGGTATCCAAGTATCTGGATGTGCTCCGGTTTCTCTATGCTCTACTGGAATCTGCACTGCGTAATTTCTAAAGCCTTGATTAATTGCTGATAAGCAAATATCTAGACCATAAAGATGTGGTTCAATAATCTTTTCGTCAAATAGAAGGCTCTTTTTTACGACTAGAAAACATTCATCTACTGTTTGAGCCTCACCCTCTGAATTACTCCATTTTTTCTCAGGCGTAATCAGACCCCCTTGAATTTTACCCTCAACTGACCAACCTGCTGCACCTACAACACCCCAATCTGATGTATTCTTTAAAAATTGCTTTAACTTCTCAAACCAACCAGGGTAAAAACGAAGATCTTGATGACAGAAAATTATATATTTTCCTTTGGCTGCTCTAAGTTCACGGTTATATGCTTTTGTTACAGGTAAATTTTCAATGAAATTAAATACAGGTTTAATTTCAAGTTCCTGAGCATATCTGCGATTAGGGGCAACTACGCTCTCCATCCAAATTTTTGGTTGTGTTACACAAGTAATAATTGAAAAGGTAGGGTTTTCAACCCGTGGCCCCAAATATACATTATGCCGGAAATCAGTTAGATATTGTTGAAGATCTGAAGCACAATTCCAGCGCTTTTTTAAAGCCTGAATATCACATACCCTACCAGATCTTTTAATTTGTTTTGAAGTTGCAGCTTCCTCATGTGTAGATTTAGATGTAGCACAAAGAACAATCTTCTTTTTTAGATTATAGTAAACATTTAAACAAAGATCAACGTCTTCATATCCATAATCATAATTCACAGGGAAACCACCGAGTTTCTCAAAATCAGATCTTCGCATTAATAAGCAGGCACCTGTGACTGCTTTGAAACAGCGATCTACTTCAAAAAAAGCACTATTTTTTGGTGACAAGAGAAAATGTGACAAATTAACTGGAATACCATCTGGTCTAAAAACGATACCGAGATGCTGAGCTGAACCCGTTGGATAATATAAACATGCCCCGACAACACCAACCTCAGAATCATTTTCTAAAATAGTAACCATTTCTGATAACCAATTTTTACCAACAAGAACATCATTATTTAAAAATAGAACATACTCTCCTGAAGCTTTATTTCGAAAGATTAAATTGTTTCCTTCACCAAAACTTAAAGAGTTATTTGGTAAATGTGTTATACTAACTCTTGAGTCCTCAAGGCGATTGATAACATCGACTGAATTATCCCGTGAACCATTATCACAAACATGCCATCTCCAATTAGCATAATCGGTGTTTCGCATTAAACTTGTATAACACCTATTTAGCAGATCTGCTCTATTATAACTTAAAGTTATAATATCTACAAGACCAGAGATTCGCGCTACTGGTGTTTCTAGAACTGGCATATTCTTTGGTTGATTGAAAATAATCTGAGGTATAGCTGGCGAAATTGGAGCCATTGACGCTCCTGCAAATTCTAAAATCGCCCCTCTTAAATCAAATGAAACAGTACCTTTAACTACCTCACCATTTACTTGAAGACCTCCAGGAAAATTTTCTTGTTTTAAGATATTTACGCCTATAGCATTACCAACTTCGCCATCATCAGAAGTTATTGTTAAAATAAAAGTTTTGTTCTGTGTTTTAATAGAAGGAAGCGGAATTAAAAGTGGAAAACCATTACTAATTTGATTCGCAATAATCTTAAAATCTAAGATGTCTTCTCCATTTTGTGGTTTCAAACTAATATTAAGTGACCCGAATCTAGAACCATAATTATCTAAATTTAGAGATAATGCATCAATAATTTCATAGGAACTTGTAAAAGCCTGTGTCATATTAACATTCTTTAACACAGGTATAGTATAAACAGTCGGTGGTAGTTTTTGAACAGTTTCTGGAACAGAACATTTCGATCTAAAAACGACAGTACCAGAAACTGGTTTCTCATTTAAAAAGCGTTGACCAAAAAAGCGTTGAGTAACTTTCCAAATAGCAATATTACTACCATGATTACAACCTGGAGATTCAATGGAAAAGAGAAACTCACGACCAGCAGACTGTCTTATTGGTGAGAATCTAAATGAAAAATAAGCATTATCCTGTAAATCGGATGAGCGACTAACGAGATGAATTAGATCGTATTGATCACCTTTAACTCGCAAGTTAAAAGAGACATTTCCAATATTTGAACGATTATAAGTGCCGAACTTTACTTCAATACAATTTAAATTGTCAATATTACAGCGAAAAGACTGACTGATTTTTATACCAGAAATGAGTTCTTCACAAAGAGATTCACTTCCAGTAACTTGACAATCTATAATCTCATGAAAAGAAGTACTCAAGTTCAAAATCCCCAAATTTTTTAATAGAGGGTATTAGTTAGTTATTTGGGAGGTTTCTGAACTTGAATCTCACCATCTTGAAACTTTTCTTTCATATAAACATCAAAATCTTTTCCCAAAGGAGCTAAATCGCCCTTTTGCGGTTTCTCTTTAGGTTCTTCAGATACAACTACTTCTAAACTCTGATTGACCTCATGTCCCAATGGAGAAAGTTCTTTAATATGCTCATCAATATATTTTTTCAAAGTTGGATCAATAGATGCGATCTTCATCAAAATATTTATATTATTAATTTGAAACATTTCTTTCTTACGTGTAGCCCAATGTTTATGTAAATCCCAATTTTTAACTATAGAATCAGCATCTTTTGAGTTAGATAAATTTTTTAGACTATCAAGACTAATAGCAACTTTTTCGTCTTCGCGATCTTCCTGCCCAATTTTAATTTTAGGTTTTTCCTCTTCTTGATGAGGAGACTCTTTAAGAGGCTTAGAACTCTCTTCATACTCTATACGGCCAATTTCTTTCTTTTCATTTGGCAATTTTTCTGGAACAATTGGTCTTGATTCCTCAACTCCCTCAAACTTTACTGGAGCCTCTTCAGTCAATATAGGCTCTTCTTTTAAGCGCATCCATCCCTTCTTTATAGCCCCAACAATTGGAGAAATGCGTACAGTAGACTTAAACTCGCCAAAAGAAAGGTGCCCGAGAATTTCATCAAATTCAAGCTCGATTCCTTTTGGGATGTCTTTATGAATCTCGCCGAGGTGGAAACCCTGATTAACGACATACCATGCCATTGGTGAATCCTTTCAAATCTAATTTACATCTCACAGGTTTCAGGTACAAACAACGAAACGCATTAGTGAACTATGTAAATTTTACAAAAAATTTTTCAAAATAATTCACTAATATTTTCTCTAAGAGAAGTTGTTTGGTTGAGTATCTTTTTAGGAGAAAGAACATGCCTTTCTACTACAACACAGGAGTTGACGCGTACACAGGGCTCACAGTTGGTTCAGTTTTCGTTAAAGACATTGGTGAAAGGTCTCATCAAGTCCATGGTCCGCAGTACATGACACCAAACCCAAACTTTGGCGCCAAAAGTGCGGCACTCATGGCAACGTTGGTTGCCCCTGCAGGTTATACTTATGCAATTGGTACTGATGGTTTTATTCGTTTAACTCGGGATGCTGATGGTTACTTAATGACTTATTATACAATTACACCAAATAATGTAAAATCCGGCTATACACCATACAAAAAGCCTCAAGTTGGTTGGGATGCTATTGCAGATCGTTGGGTGGCCCTTTGGGCACCAACAAACATCGGTCAAAACAGGTATTTCCACGCGCCAATTGCAACTAAAGTCGTTGTAACATGGATTGATCAAACTGGTGATGTAGTTAGAAGCATAACAACCGGAAACATAAAAGGGTTTGTTGATCGCGGAATTCTTGCAGTGGCCGTCTAATAACTAAGAAAAAATAACCCCTGATACAAATCAGGGGTTATTTTTTCGAGTTAAGACCATTGATTCAAGCACTCCTTTGCATAAGAAAGCAGCTGATCAACTTTCATCATCTTCTCAATTGATTCTTCTTTAGCATCATCCATTAAATCTTTAGAAAAGAAATTCTCTAAAGAAAGAAAAATATTTGCACTTGAGACAAACAGAATTAAGTCTCCAAAAGCCATTTGATCAATCTGTTCTTTTGTTACTTCAAAAACAATCGGGCGATCTTCCATTTTAAAGCTCCTTAATCAAAATGACTTATAATAAAACATTTAGTCAATATCTTGCTCATCCGAAGAAACAGCTCTCCCTTTAAGATTTTCCCAATCTTTCTCTGGACGCATCTCCAAGTTCTTTTGCCAAACGGCATCTAAAAAAGTTGTAGAAATACCTTTTTGCTTTGCTTCAAAGATTAGAGCATTTAAATCTTTTGGAAAACAAGAACCGCCAAAACCAAAATGGCCATCTGGACCAGGAACCTGAAGGTGTGAACCTCCAATTCTTTCATCATAAAGAGCATACTCTGTTACTTTATCAAAATCAACATCAAACTTTTCACAAATCTGATAGAATTCATTCATAAAACTAACTTTACTTGCTAAAAAACAATTAATAAAATACTTCACCAATTCCGCTGTAGAAGAGCCAGTTTTAATAATTGGAACATTAGAAAAAATCTTACGATAGATATTTTGAACAACTGTTGAGCCTGGACGCGGACCACCAATAATAATCCGAGTTTGATTTTTAAAGTCATCTAAAAAGGTTGCTTCTCTTAAAAATTCTGGATTAAAAATAACCTGAATATTTTTGCACTGCTGATTTAAAAACTCTGTTGTACCAGGAGGGATTGTTGATTTAATCACAACAATCTTCCTAGAATCTTTCATACAAAAAGAGTTAATCTTAAAAATAGATTCTTGAAGAATACTCAGATCACAAGACCCATTTCCCCGCATAGGAGTAGGTAAACATACAAAAATAATCTGCGTTTTTTGAACTAACTCTTCTAAATTTTTACAAGAACATTCTTTATGCAGATCATATGTCTCAACGGGATAAGCAGTTTTCATAACCTCAAAAACAGCTCCCCCAACAAAACCCAAACCAACAACACCAAGAACTGTCATACTACACCTCAAAAAAGAATAGATAAAAATTCTAAAATAGATTTAACTCTATATTTAATATCATGTTCCTTCTCACAGCGTAATTTAGCAGCTAAACCAATTTGAGAAAGTTTTTCCAGATTTTTGGAGTAAAAATTTAACTTGTCTCGCAGATCTTCAAAATTATCATAAGTCAAAATTTCAGCATCTTTTTTAAATAGTCTAAAAACTTCAGGTCTATTACGTGTAATTATTGGAGTACCACAAGCAGAATATTCAAACATTCTATGTGCTAGTGGGCTCCAATCGTCTTGAATATCCAATCCAAGACAACTTTGATTTATAACTTTAAGAAAAGACTCTCCTTCAATATGACCAAAGTTCAAATTAGCAGCTCCCCATCCAGATCCAAAAACAGCAATTTTTAAATCAGGTAAAGATGTACGTAATTTTTGAACTAAAATTCTGCGTTCATTTTTTTCATAAAAACGGGGATGGGTTGCTGTCCCGATAAGAGTAGCAGCATAAATTTTTTCTATAGACATTTTCTGATGAAAATTAAAGTCACAGGCCGTTGGATTGTAATGGATTGGTAAAAGATGTTTAAATTTTTGTAAGGTATCCCAATGATTCGTAATATAGACGCTATAACTTTCAAGGCGCTTCGCCGAAAAGTAATATGGATCACTAAAACCAAAACCAATAATTGGTACCTTAATAGCAGATTTTATTTTTTCTGGAATAGTTAAAGCAGAGTGTGCAAACCAAATTTGATCTGGTTTAAAATGTTCAACATGCGTAAAAAAATCCTTATAATCACCAGAAACAATTGTGCGATTACAAAAAAGAGCATTATGCCCAAGACGCCCTAATTCTTCAAAAATAGATCTTTTTGTCCCCATCACGCCATGTGCATAATTATCTGAAAAATATAAAATTCGCACTCTAGTTTTCTTTCAAAAATGTTTTGAAAAAGGGAATTATTTTATTATTCAATTCATATTGCATTGAAAATTGCTCTCGAATCTCCAAAAGATTCCTCTGAAGAATCTTTAAATACTCTTGATCTTTAAGCTTCATAACTAAATCTGCTTCATCCTTAAAGGCAATAAAATATTCCTTATTGGAATACCTCTTTAAAAAACTAAGAATAGCTGAATCAACATTACGAATAATTGGCGGCAAACCGGATAAAATATAAGTATTTATTCGCCCTGGCACATTAATATCAATACCGTTATAAACATCAATATTACGATGGCCAACAAGTTGCATAATCCCAGCATCATATCTATAAAATGTTGAATACCAAGAATCTTTCTTAAACTCAAAAATTTTAGTTAAAGAAATTGGTTTTTTATGAAGAAAAGATAGGTCTCCTAAAAACTGCTCAGAATGTGCATATCTAGAAGACTTCCCAAGAGAGCCGTGTGCAGAATGATAATGCAAATGAATCTGATTTTTTAAAAAGAGTGCTGACTTATGATACTCTCGTCCTATGAGTGTGACATGTGGTTCCCCGTCAAGAGACGACAATTTTGTCGGAGTCTCTTTGTCAATTAAATCAGCATTATAAGCCATTCCATTTGTTAAAATATAAGGTTTACTAGAGATGTCAATACCTTGATCAATAGCACAAGCTCTATATTCTAAAGCATTAAACATAAAGCCGTCGCAAAGCTCTGTTGCTTTTTTGAATTCTAAAAAGTCATAATTACCTTTAGAACCCTGATGCCACCAAGGCGTTAAACCTCCTTGAAGCATTCGAATAATTGGTAATTCTGGAAAATATGATTTCAAAGATAAAATTGTACGACTGCCATCCCAAGGACTAATCAATGCCCAAATAATTTGAATATTTTTAGAAGATATAGATTCAAGAGACAATCTTGGAATTTCAACATAGGGGCCTCCTGCCCTTAAACTGGCAGACCATTTAGGAGTAGATTCCCAAATTCCATAAATCTCATGATTTCTAACTAAAGGTAAAAATCTCTCAGGATTGACACTTAAACCCCCAACAAGCAATATTCTCACAACTGATTATTCCTAAATAAATAAAATCCCTCGGTGACTTTTTTCACCAAGTCGGGAGTATTTATCTCAAAGTTTTTAAAAGTAACACCTGTAAAATATGGCTTAGCTATGTCTATAAAATCTTGTACATTTGGTTCGAATAAATGCCACTTGGTTGCATTTACTTTTGAAGTAGATTTAAAACTGGTAGTCGTACCAGCAAAATATGCTTGGGGCTTTAAAACATGATGCAAATCTTTAAATAAATTAACCATCTGATCCTGTGTTATGTGCTCTATTGCAGCAGTTGAAACAGCAAGATCAAACTCAGAAGAATTAAAATTTTCTAAAGCACTCATTGTATGTACAACCCAAGAAATATTTGCAGCACCATTACAATTTTTTGCATACTCAATTGCTTCAAAATTAACATCCAACCCTACAATATGTGCACAATATAGTGATAAATATTTAGTCTGCCAGCCAACCCCGCAACCTAAATCAAGAATTCGAAAATCCCTTTGTACAAAAGGCAAAATATGCCGCAAGCGAACCATGACACAGCTATTAGATAAATGTTTAAAACTTTCATAATTATTTGGAATTCTACGTTCGCCACCCGGAGAAATTAACTTATTACTCACCTAAATTACCTTTCAAAATCTGAAAACATCCAGAAGAAATTTTTTTAAAACACTTATTTAAAATTGGTTTACCTTTAGATGCCCATAATTGAATTGCTTGTGGTAAATGACCTTTTTTAAGATTAATCTGCGGGGAGACATCTAAATGTAGTAAACCATTTGGTTTTAAAATCTGTATAAAAGACTTTAAAACTTTAATCGGGTCTTCAACATGTTCAAGTACATCATCACAAATGATGAAATCAAACTGTTCACCCGAAATCTCCTCTAAAGATGAAATAAAATGTCCTAAAAGACCTCTTTTTTTAAATCTAATCTGTGCAAAGTCAAGCATTCTTTTTGAAATGTCCAAAGAGAAAACATCACATCCTTTTTGAGCACACGCAATTGAATGGGTACCTGAGCCACTACCGAAATCAAGAACTTTTGAGTTCGGTGTAAGCTTTCTTATAGTTTCAAACAAATCTTGTGGACGATTCTTTAAACTTGTAAATACTAAGGTGATAAAATAGTCTTCCACTAAAGGCCCAGAATCATATAAATAAGTAAGAACCTTTTGGTCAATTTTATTGTTTTGATAATATTCAGATGGGGTATTTGTAATTACCCCCCAAGTATTTCGAGGCTGTTTTAATGGAGAAGAGATCACCCGCCCAAGAATATCTTGAAGCTCCATTAATAGATCTTGCTCTGTGAAATCTAGAATAAATTTGCTATAGTCTAACATTTGACTCTATCCTTTATTACTCTTCTCAGAATCTAAGACATACTGCTTCATCCGCTCTTTATTTAGTTGCAATTGTTCAGATGTTAAACCATCAAGTTGAATTAAATTCTTCCAATCATTGATACCATCAGGCCGCCATAAATAAAAATTATAATTATCAATATTGTTGTCTAGAATAGTGCAAGCATATTTTTCAGGAGTATTTGCTACAGCACTTCCTGGAATTGGAACAAATGTTGTTAAAGCAATTGTATCATAAAAATTGTGTACACTTTTTAAGAACTTAATATTTCGGTCTACTGTCTCTAGAGTTTCACCTGGAGTACCAATCATAAATAGAATGCGCACAGTTAATCCAGCTTTTTTAGCATTAACAATGGCATTATAATGATCTTCAAGAGTAATATTTTTGTGCAAAAAATTGAGAACGTCCTGATCACCACTTTCAATACCAAAACTTACCTCACGACACCCCCCTTTGTACATCTCTTCAAATAATTTAGGATTATTTGGACGTGTGCGAATTGAGCATCTCCAAACAATATTTAAAGCACTAAATAACTCACACATCTCATAAACACGTTCTTCTTTAGAAGTAAACATATCATCGCTAAATCTAAATTGAGATATATTAAAATCGGCAATTACTTGTTTGATTTCTTCAGCAACATTTTGAGGAGATCTAAAACTAACTTTTCTCCCCCAAATCCCCGGTGAAGCACAAAAAATACACCCATAATAACAACCGCGACTACTTATAATCACAGTACTTCCACCAGAATAGTAATTTTTGTTTTGCGCAAAAATATTACCACCCTTGAACTCTAAAAGATCTCTTGCAGGAAATGGAAGAGAATCCAAATCAAAAATTCTTGAGCTTTGATAATGTGTCTTTAAGTTTGGATAGTCTGCTAAAATTTCAAGAATTATAGATTCACCCTCTCCTGAAACAAAACTATCCACAGACATATCTGTTAAAGAATCTTTTGAAAGCGTTAATGGTCCCCCAAGGAGTACTTTTGCATTTGGATATTTAGCCTTAATTGTTTGAGCAACATGTGCACAATATGGGCGATCAACAACTGTACCAGTTATACCAAAAATCTCTGCTGGGGGTATTTTTATAGCATATTGATCAAGCTGATCACCACTCAAATCTAAAATCTCAACGTCATAGTTATGCTTACGTAAGAATGCTGCAACATACATTAGCCCTAAAGGAGCTTGGGAATAAGGTTGTTTTAAATAAGGATGTGGCGGATTAATAAAAACGATGTGCATAACCTTCTCCGAATTAAACTTGTTCAAGTAATGGACAAACACTTAATAATTTAGAAACATCAAAATTTAAAGTATAATTATAAAACATAGACAAAATATCATCCACGGACATATTTTCATTAAAATCTATTGCTTTTATCTCTTTTCTACCGACAGATAAAAAATAATCTCGGAACTTAAAACCATGCCCAATAACTTTGTCTGAAAACTCAATCCAAAGAGAAGGGACTTTATAAGCATCTGCACAAATTAAACCATGTAAAGAACTTGAAATTATGCATTTGCAAGAGCAAATCTGATCTATAAATTTTAAAATACCACCCTCACCCGTTAAGATATCAATAAAAAGAACCCTAGAATCTTTGATAGCTTTCTGAACCCAAGGATGTTTTTGGTCAATATAATGCGGGACAATTCCCAGCTCATACTGTTTCTTCACTGAAGATTTATAAATCTCTGGCAAAACGAGAGCAGGGTCTCCATAAACTTCAGGACACTCCATACCTCTTTTAAGTAACCATTCTCGTGTCAAGGGACCACGCACTGCGTATATCTGAAGCGGTTTTTTACAATTTCCACCAGAGGTAATAAAGCCCGTACCCCAGACACCAGTGTTTGAATCAACAACGGGTAAAACACTGCCCGCCATTAGCAGAATTGGGTCTGAGGTAGGAGAAGGTGGTCCACCCATTGGGAATCTTTTAGGCTCAAATTTGGCCAGTTTTTTAAATAGAAAGGGGCTTATTACATCTCCCCAATTTTGATGTAAAACCCCGGCAGGAAAATGACGAACCGATGTATATTTCATCTATAAATCTCCATGTTAATTAACTTTAACATGGAGATTAGTGAACTATTTGTTTAAATTAGAGTCTATTCCCTGTGAATAAAAATTTAATTCAGACAAAACTTGTGGGTCACTACCCTTGTAAAACTTACAAGCACTCTCAAGCATTCTTCTAAAAGCGCGATCAATTGGCTTGCGTTTAAGAGCGTTAATTGGTTTTGGATATTCACAAGCAATCTGTAAACATCTCACTAAACTGCAGCTTGCACATTTTCCACACCACTGCACCCCTGGATTAATACAAGTCTTTTGATAGGCAAGAAACTCTGGATGCCTTTCAAGAAGATATGCATACTGAGATACTTTTGTCTCCCAAGGCATCGTTTCAAGTGATAAATCAATATAAGGTAAAGTATTCTTATAGTTAAAACAAATTCCACACCACTCAGAGCGATCTTCTAAGGAACTTGAAAGAATGATCTTTCCAATGGACTCCGGTAAACCTGCAATAGCTGAAAAAAACATCTTAAAGCCCCGGTT
>Ga0105097_10000778_pt1 | contig 14924 bp, 15 predicted proteins | sample PPLLak12cMay2015_FD_87035 | JGI IMG/M metagenome (GOLD analysis project Ga0105097, IMG submission 87035) | Freshwater sediment microbial communities from Prairie Pothole Lake near Jamestown, North Dakota, USA - PPLs Lake P7 Core (1) Depth... | ecosystem: Environmental > Aquatic > Freshwater >... | reverse complement strand
GTTTCTTTGCCGGCTGAAGCGCTTGTGCGCGTGATACGCAATGGCTTGCTGATACAAGAAGAAAAAACATCCAACCTTTCCCGTCAAGTTTCCGAGCCAGGGGTTTATCGGGCGGAAGTATATCTGAAATCCTACGGCAAGCTACGCCCCTGGATTTTTTCCAACCCCATATTTATTCGCTAGACTATAAAGAGCTTTTTTGCCAAGCCAGTTTAACCTTTAAGCCACTGGGCATATTGATACATCTGGGCCAGCGCCTTAACCGTACGTTCCGGAGTAATGAAATTCACACCTTTATACTTACAGCCTTCAACTTCGGTTATTGTGCGCGTTTTATTGTCGTTGAGCAGATAAACGCCCGCGATCGGCTTTTCATACTTTTCCATCAGCGTGACTGTTCTTTCCACGAACTGTTTTTCAAAATTATCCAGGTAATCCAAAGCGCCTTCGACGAACTTATCATCATATTTTTTGTCTAGGGCTACAGTTGATTCCATCACGGATTGAATCATGATCCTGCGGCCGATAATACCCATGTGAATTACCGCGTCACATCCCTCCCACTGGATCAGTTCCTCAAGAATGGTCATGTGTATTTCTGTATTCATTTCCCCGACCAAATCCACCGGATTGGCATGATTCCAAAAGCCCGGCAACAAGTTGTTTATTCGGTTAATCACCGTTTCGGATAATTGCGGGACTTCAAGGCCATTTTCCATGCACAGGTCGCAGGCAACCACACCCCAGCCTCCACCGAGGGTCACAATACCAACTCTCTTGCCTTTCGGTAGCGGCAACGAGGAAAATGCCGCGGAAAGATCCAACAGGTCCATGGGTTGATCCACAAGAATTATTCCCGCCTGCCTGCAGACCGCTTTAAACACTTTTACATTGGAAGCCATCGCTCCCGTATGGCTGGCCGCCGCTTGTGCCCCCGCTTCGGTTCGCCCGCCTTTGAGGGCGATGATCGGTTTTTTCTTGCCCACGCGTTTTGCCGCTTCAAAAAACCGGCGGCCGTTTTTGATGCTTTCAATGTATAAAACAACTGTCTTCGTTAATTCATCAACTTCGAAGCCTTCCATTGCGTCTTCAATGGTAATCATCGCTTCATTGCCCGAACCGGCAAAAGCGCGTATGCCGATGCCTTCTTTTTCGGCAAAGGCCAATAACTGTGTCCCCAGGTTACCCGATTGCGTTACCAGCATGGTATCCCCGGGCTTTGGCCGCACATGCGTTCCTGTGCAATAAAGCGAGATATGGGGATTGGATATGCCCATGGTGTTGGGGCCTAAAATTATAATTCCCGCTTCCCTCGCGTGCTTTACCAGTTCTTCTTCCATTAGTTTTCCTTCCGTGCCTACTTCGGCAAAACCGGAAGTTATCAGCAGCACATTTTTTATTTTCTTTGCTTTGAATTCCGGTATTAGAGCCAGAACTTTGTTTGCCGGAATCGTAACCACGGCCAGGTCAACCGGATCAGAAATTTCGGTGACGGATTTAAAAACATGCCTGCCGATGATTTCTCCGCCTTTCGGATTTACGAAATATACTTTCCCCTGATATTTTCCGGCCAGAACATTGCTGAACATCAACTGCCCCCATTTGCTCATGTCCGCGGACGCGCCGACAAAGGCGATCGATTTGGGATAAAACAGCTTTCCCATGTCTTTTGGTGCTATCGGTATGTGGGTTACCCTGCGCTCGGCCGGCTCTCCCAAAACGACAAGCGCGTCCACCGCAGCTATCTTTCCATCGGGCATAACCAATAATGGGTTTATGTCAATTTCTGATATTTCCGGAATTTCCATTCCTATTTTTGATAACGCGACCAGCGTTTTAATCAGGGCATCCGTATCCGGTTCTTTCTCGCCGCGAAATTCTCCCAACAGCTTTTTCGCCTTGAGCTGCCCAATCATTTTTTTCGCGTCATTTTTATCCAGAGGGGCTATAGCAAAAACAACGTCCTCAATTGCTTCTGTAAATATTCCTCCCAGCCCGAACATGACGGTGGGGCCGAATTGTTCATCATGAAAAAGTCCCGCCACAAATTCTCTTTTCCCCGGCAACATCGGCTGGACTAGAAATCCTTCCAGATCATTTCCTGCCGCTTCCTTGATGTATCGGGCCGCGCTTTGTACTTCCCTTTTATTAGTTAAGTTGAGCTTAACCAAACCTCTTTCTGTTTTGTGTGTCAGGCGGGAGCCCAATCCTTTTAGAACAACCGGGTATCCATAATTTTCTGCGGCATTCTCCGCTTCTTCCGGCGTTGCGACAATTTTTTCATCGACCACCGGAATCTTATATTTTTTTAGAAATTCCTTCGCTTCCGCTTCCGTCAGTGTTTTTCTGCCCTCTGCCTGCGCCTTCTTAATTATGTCCAACTTGTAACCTCCATCAAACAGAATTCATCTTGTTTTGTTTAATAATTTCAAGCGTTTAGCTTTGTGTGCTGCTGGTTTTCTGTTCATTTTCAATAACTTATTTTTATCAATACCATAAATAACATCTTCGCCGTAAGCATTTTTTTGAACAATGTTATTTTTTATGAAACCATGAACATATTACGTTAGAAGCTTACGCAATTTTCACGGAGGTCTATTTTTTCATGCCGCGTACGTTTTGGTATTTTTTCATCGCCTCGCCCCCGCTGTTGTCGTCGGTTACATTTCCATCAAAAAGTATTTTCCGCTGGAAATCGCCGGAACGGCAACGGGCATGATTAACATTTTTCCTTTTGCCGGCGCGGCGCTCGGCCAGCCGCTGATGGGATTATATCTGGATCATTTTGGCGGTTCGGGCGATCACTATAGTGTGGACGCATATTCGTTTGCTTTCAAAATCCGGCCTGCTCTTTTTGTTTGGCGCGTTTGTGGTCAGCACGCTGGTTAAAGAATCCCTGGATAAAACCGCTGACGCGCGTCATTCCTGAACGAATTTCGCGGCGCTTTCACCCGCCACATATCCTGTGGAAAAAGCCGCCTGCAGATTATATCCTCCGGTGTCCGCGTCGATATCCATCGTCTCGCCGCAAAAATAAAGCCCCGGGACAATACGGGAAGACATCGTGCGCGGGTCGATTTCATCAAGCGATACGCCCCCCGCGGTTACAATCGCTTTTTGCAGAGGCAACGATGCCTTTATATTGAAGCGCAGAGCTTTAAGTGTTTCGACTATTTTTTGCCGCTGCGACGCGGTAATCTGATGCGCCAGTTTTTCTTTGTCAATGCCTGTGAGGTCAATTACCGGCTCAATCATTTTGGACGGCAGATAATCTTTCATCACGCTGATTATTTTTTTCTTACCGTGAGTGTCAAAGTCTTTCTGCAGGCGTTTGTTTAATTGTTGGGCGCTCAGTGCCGGCTTTAAATCTATTAAGACAGACACGGGGCCTTCGCGCAGAGCGTCAACGACTGCCAGGCTCATCAATAAAATAATCGGGCCGCCCAAACCGAAGTGGGTGAAAAGCATCTCTCCAAACCGGCTTTCAATAACCGGCTCTTTTGCCTGCTTTGCCTCGCCGCGACCATAATTAGTGTTTGGCACAAGATTAAGTTTGCTATCTTCCGCTGTGCCTCGAAATGCCGTGGCGCGTACATTACGCAGACTTACTCCCTGCATTGATCGGGCGAGATTTTGCTCATGAACGATAAGCGGCACAAGTGCGGGACGCGGCTGCACAACAGTGTGCCCCATCTGTGAAGCCAGCTTACAGCCGTCTCCACTGGAGCCGGTTTCCGTCCAGGAAGAACCTCCCGCGGCCAGAATCACACAATGTGAATAATAATTTCTTCCGGATGCGTTGACTCTGAAAAAACCTTTTTCATCCCGCTTAATTGCCTCAACTTCAGAACCTAGAATGATCCGCGTGTTATTTTCCTTGAGGTATTTTTTAAAAACATCGACAACGTCACGGGCGTTATCAGAGAGGGGAAAGATTCTACCGCCGCGCTCCGTTTTTGTCTTTAGCTTATAGCGCTCACAAAAAACGATTAATTCAGGACGGAAAAAGTGGTGAAAAGCGCTGTGCAGAAAACGTCCGTTTGGCCCATACATGCTGATGAACTTTTTCAAATCTGCGCTATTGGTAAGATTACAGCGCGTTTTGCCGCTGACCAGAATTTTTTTGCCGATGCCGTCAGTCTTTTCCAGAAGCATAACGCCCGCGCCGCACTGAGCTGCCCTTCCCGCGGCCATCAGCCCGGAAGCGCCCCCGCCCACCACAATTATGTCCGCGTCAATTCTGGTCTCCATCATGAAACCGGTCTACTTGAAATGCCGCATATAGTCAATCCGCCTAAAAGCCATGCTGGTCTTGTTATCTCTTTATGCTTATGCTATTTTTTCGCAAAGAACTTAAAGGAGTTATTTTTGTCAGTTCCCTCAAATTTTATAACGCTGACGACCAGGATGATTCTGCAAATACGCCCGGCTGTTCATGGTTATCTTGATGAATGGAAAATATTTGCCGAAAAAATTCCCGATACGGAGCTGCGCCGCCAGGCTCTCGCGAGTATCCAGACAAAAGCTTTTCACTGCGAAGGCGGCTCCGTTTACGGCCTTTTGGCCGGAAAGCATTATAAAGAAGCGATTAAATTCATTGTCGCTTACCAGACCATAAGCGATTATCTCGATAACCTCTGCGACCGGAGCACGTCTTTGGATCCGGATGACTTTCGCGCCCTGCACGAAGCCATGCTGCACGCCTTGACGCCGGAGGCGCGAATTGCAGCCTATTACCGTTTCCGCGAAGAACAGGATGACGGCGGGTATCTGGCCGCGCTGGTGGCGACATGTCAGGAGGTTTTACGTAATTTGCCCGAATACCGCCTCGCCGCGCCGCATCTTCATGAACTGGCCGGCCTGTACTGTGATCTACAAGTCAACAAACACGTGCGAAAAGATCAGCGCCTGGGCCTGCTGCAAAAATGGTTTAATACGAAAAAAACAGCCTTGCCGGAAAAAATGGCCTGGCATGAATTTTCCGCCTGCACTGGTTCAACTTTGGGAATTTTTTGTCTTGTCTCGTCTTTATTCAAGCCTCAAGTCAAGGAAAGATATTTACTGAATATCAAAAAAGCCTATTTCCCCTGGGTACAGGGTTTGCATATTCTACTGGATTATTTAATCGATCAGTCTGAAGATCACGCGGCAGATGATTTAAACTTCTGCGCGTTTTATCCTAACGATATAGTCCTGCTCAACAGGCTGACCACTTTTTATGTTAAAGCCATGCAAAGTGTTTCCGGCTTGCCCAATCGCAATTTTCACCGCCTGATCAATCGTGGACTATTAAGCATCTATTTATCTGATGATAAGGTTTTTCAGCAAAAGGACGTGCGTCAAATCGCGCGCCATTTGCTGCGCATTGGCGGGATGCAGACTCTTTTCTTTTACCTTCATTGCCGCATCTATCGCAAATTGTTTTAAGGACAAAGGCGCTGAATAATTTTCTTAGGGAAGGGCAACTATAAAAAACCCGTCCAGCTTTCTGCTGCCGGTTAGATCTTTCGCGACAATATTACACCGAATTCTTTTCTCGCCGTTTTCTTCATATTTTTTCACAACTTTTCCGGTTACAACTATGGTGGCTCTCTTTTTTGTGTTTTCCGCGTCATTCCAATCAACCGGATCCGTCATGCCCAAAAAACGCGAGTGGAACTTTCTCAAATATTTGTGCGGGGTCCAGGAAACAATAGCTTCGCCCGCAATACCCATAATCAGCATGCCGTGAGCAATGACATTGTTCATTCCAATAATGCGGGCGAAAGTCTCATCGTGATGCAGCGGATTGAAATCACCCGAAGCGCCAGCATAGCGAACCAGATGGCTTCTGGTAATAGGAGCTGAAGTGTATACCGGCATTTGATCGCCTATGTTAACGTTATCGTTTGTCAGGTTCATTTTTCTTTCTTATCTCTCTATCATCGTTGAACGGACTTTGGTCACTACTTCGCCTCTTTGATTTATAAGTTGTGTTTCCAGGACGGTAACCTCCGCGAATCTGCCCGGTCTTTCTTTTTGGCCTCTTTCATACATTTCCACTACTTTCATTTTGCGGGTAATAACGTCTCCGGCGTATATTTGACCCAGATACTCGTATTCTTCCTCGCTGTGCAGAAGCTTGCCCAAATCAAATCCTAACGCTTTCACTACGTCCATCAGGCCGTCTGTCCAAAAAAAACAACTAGTCATAAATGTCGGCGGGACGGGTATCCCCTTATAGCCCGCTTTTCTGGCTACTTCTTCATCGTAATAAATAGGATCGATTTCCTCTTTGCTGTCTTTAAGCGCCACAGCGGCGGCAAATTCGGCAATTTTTGCCTTTTCCACCACCATCGTGTGCGGAGGAAACTCCATGCCTATTTTTGATTTATCAGTCATAAATAAATTCTCTGAAGTTAATATTTTTATCCATATCATATTATCTTCATAATTCTAGATATTATTAATGCAGGACAATCTTATCTCAGTAATAATTTACAGCTCGTATAAAGCTTCGTCTATTTCAGGCTTGTTTCCGAACGTCTTATTTGCGGATATTTTTTCGTCAACTGGGCCATAGCTCATCAAAACATCTGCCATGTCCTGTTCTACTTTATCGGGATCTTCTCCCTCCTCGATTCTACGGAGCGCCTCACAAAAACCATCTCCCATTTTTACGCCTGTTTGGTCCGTAAATTTGCGCATCAGCTGCGCCGCCGCGCGCGGATCATTGTCTTTTATTTTTTCTGCTTCCGCGGCAATTTTGGCTAATTCTTTTTCCACTTTCTTTTCATCAAGCCCCTCGAGGGGACTTCTCTCTTCCGATTTCGCGCCGCCTGACACTGCGGCAAACACGGACATTTGGCGAACGAGCTTTGCTCTCTTGCATTTAGGGCATAGCGGAATTTTGCTGGTATTTACCGTTTTGGAAAAAAAATTATAAATCGTGTTGCATCGTTTGCAGTAGAATTCGTAAATGGGCATTGCTAAATCTCCCGCTTATTTTCAGCGCTTTTATAATCCAATGTATGCAAATATTCAACGCGCTCGACAAGCGGCGGATGTGAATAATAAAACCAAACATACAGTGGATGGGGATGAAGATTTGCCAGATTGTCTTTTGCCAAGCGCTTGAGCGCGTCAATCATGGGCGCCGTTTTTCCTGTTAATTGCCAGGCCATGAAATCCGCTTCTCTTTCATAGCGGCGTGATATTAACGCGCCTAATGGACTTAAAAAAAATCCCGCCGTGCCCAGATACAGCGAAACTAAAAACAATCCCGCGTAAACAGGCTTTTCCTGCAATCCGAAAGCGGCATACATAGGAGGCCAGTTAACCGCCAGATACACTCCATAGAGCAGTACCAGAGAGCCGATAATCATGAAAGTCATCTGCTTGAGAATATGTTTCTTTTTCCAATGTCCTATTTCGTGCGCCAGTACCGCCAGGATTTCCTCTGCGGAATGCGAAGCCAGCAATGTATCGTATAAAACAATGCGCTTGGTCTTGCCGATTCCGGTAAAGTAAGCGTTGGTGTGTTTTGAGCGTTTTCCTTCGTCTACCTGAAAAATTCCCTTGGTCTTGAGCCCCGCTTTATTCATTAGCTTGGTGATTTCGTCTTGCAGCACTTCATTCTGAATCGGTTCATACTTGTTGAAAAGTGGCGCGATGATGACCGGATAAAGCCACATCATAATAATTTGAAATGCTGTAAAAAACACCCAGCCCCAGAACCACCAGCTTGCGGGTAAATAAAGGATAAACGCCATAAGCGCGCTAACAATGATGGCAAGTAAAATAAAAGAAATAACGGCGGATTTAATCAGGTCGGTTATCCAGATGCGCCAGGTGATTGTGGAAAAACCGTATTTTTTTTCTAAAACAAAATTGCTGTACAGGTCAAAAGGTATCCCGACAATTCCTCCGAGCGCGGCGAAAACAAGGAAAAATATGAGCGCCTGAAGAATCAAGTTAATATCTTGTCCGGCAAACGCGCCGACAATGATCGGCAGGAACACAAATAAAATTAAAAGCGTGATAATATCATCTGTTAAGTTTTCATAGGAACCCAGGCGCGAGTTATCGATGGTGTAGTCCACCATTTTATTAAGAGTATATTTATCTATTGCCTGCTCAAAACCAGCGGGGATTGTCCGGCCATTTTTTTGCAAATGCTTTATGTTTACACGCTCCAGCGCATAACGCCAGATGAAGCGGCCGGAAAATAAAAGTAAAAATATAACCAAAATAATTTTTTCTGTAATATTTAACTCCATGATGAATTCTTTGTTTATCCTTTTATTGATTCTAGCGCGAAATATACGGTCTTGGTGATTGTATGTCAAGTAATGGAATCCCGGGGCAATGGTTATGGCGATTATCTGCGTTTATTTGTCTTGTTTGGGCACCCGTTTTCTTCTTGACATCGGGATATATTTTCCCTATATTTTCAAAAAACAAAGGGCGATTATGAATATTGTTCTGAAGTGCTTTGTTTGGTTTTTTTTGTTTGCGCATTCAGCTTTTCTATATCTGACTGCAATCACTTTCCGTATCCAAAGTTTTAATCTAAAAAATGTTTTTGCTTATCGTGTTGGCGTAATGCCTTGTCTTGTGGCGCAGCACCCACAAACGCCGGGCGCGCAACATACAACAAATTAAACAGGAGGATACAATGGCTACTAAAAAAAGAAAAAGAACAACTCATTACAGCGTCGCGGGAACTAAATTATACGCGGTGCGCGATGCCAAAGGGCGCTTTGTGGACATCCAGACTTATAAGCGCGCTCACTCCATGGATATGAAAAGAAAAAGCAAAGCGGAAATAGAGGCGGCTAAAAAGAAGAAGAAAAAGTAATTTTAAGTTACTGTTAAAGATTTAGTAAGCTTTTGTTTATTGAAAGCTTGGGTAAATAAACTTTATTTTTAAACAAAGGAGAGGATTATTATGGAAGCATTGATTCCGGTTATTATTCAGTTGGTTAGCGGCGCGGCGGGCGGCAATGCGCTGGGCGCGGCGGTAAAAAATTTATCATTAGGCAAGTTGGGTGACACGATCATCGGGCTTATCGGCGGTGTCGGCGGCGCGCAGCTTTTGACCATTTTGGGCATTCTTACCGGTAGCGGCGGCATGGATGCAACGGCGGTGGCCGGCGATGTCGCGGGCGGCGGCGCGGGCGGCGCGGCGCTTTTGGCTATAGTCGGCGCGATCAAAAACGCCATGAGCAAGAAATAGCTGACATTAAATATTTTGGCCGAAGGGACGCGCTCGTCCCTTCGGCTTCTTTTATTTTGTATCTTTAGTGCTTTTTCATATTTGCGCCCTGCTTTTTATCTACGGTGGTTATAAAGCTTATAAACAACTGAAAGGCATGGGCACTATAAGCCCCCTCGTAACTACATAATCAACGCTTTACATCTTGCGGCTGTCATACGCCCAGTGCAGCAGCGCCTGGCGCTGTTTGCGCCGGCAGTTTAAATCACCGGCGGGACAATGCTTTTTTAGCTGCGCGATGTGTCGCTGCATCGCTTTCCATCTTTTGATCTGGCGCGCGTCATCCGGGCAGCGCCTGCCCATATAATAACGGCAGTACCACTGAAACCAGCCGCGCGGGTCTTCGTGATAAATCCATCCTTTTTGCTTCCAGTAAGACAAGGGCTTGGAAGCGTTCACGCCAAAACAATTAAGTTTTGCGTCATGCCGCTTGGCGCAGAGCTTTGCTTTTGTAAACCAAGACGCGGGAAATTCCTTACGGCAATCCGTCATATATTTGCCGCCGAAAACTCCCGCCTCTAGCATCTGTTTGGGTGTTAATTGCGGTTTAAATTCGATGTCGAAATTTTTTCCGGGCGATTCCGTCAGATAATAACGGTATCTTTTCTGCATTTTATCATTTACGGTTACTGGTGTTGGTTTCATAGGTTTCTTTCAGCGAATTATACCCAAGCATGGTATTGCTGTAAACAAATAAAAAAGCCGCGCTTTTGCGGCGCGGCTTTTTAAGCTTGCTTTTTGCTGAAATTTTATTAAATATTCTTTGCGGATTTTTCAATGGCTTTTCGGATTGAGTCGAGTTTTTCCTGACCCATTTTTACCGCAATTTGTATCACTAGTGTGCGCCCCAGAATATCTTCCGCGTAAGGGATGCTTTCGCGTGAATAATCTATTTTACCCGTATAGGATGGATCGGTAAAAGGGTATTTTTTGGAAATCGCCGTGGAGCGCGCCAGAAAATGCTCCCAGTTAGGAACATAGTGCCAGAGATTATTTTTGTAGCAGACTGTATCCACTCCTTCCGCGGCCAGAAGCTTCTGAAATTTTAACGCCACACCCTCCTCCGGCAGATTAAACGCCAAAAATGTGGCGGAATCGCCTTCCGGATCCGGAAGCTCCCGGAATTTGACACCCGGTACCTGCGCCAGCGCCTCTTTAATAACTTTCTTGTTTTTTCTCTGCTCGGAGCAAACGTAATCAAGTTTTCTAAGCTGGACCAGGCCCAGTGCTCCCTGTAGCTCATTCATCCGGTAGTTGAAACCCAAGATTGTTCTGCCTTCGAGCGCGCGGCTGACTTTCGGGTTATGATCGTGGCCGTGATCATGATACCACTCAGCGCGATTATATAAATCTTTGTTATTGCTTATAATCATGCCACCTTCACCGGTGGTAATAGTTTTAACATAGTCAAAACTAAAACAGCCCATATCACCGAATGAGCCCAGTTTTTTCCCTTTGAAGCCCGCGCCGCAGCCCTGCGCGTTATCTTCCAGCACCAAAAGTTTATGTTTCTTTGCTTCCTCCAATATTTTATCGATATGGGCGGCCGAGCCGCACATATGCACGGGGATGACGGCTTTGGTATAAGGAGTTTTTTTCTTCGCGATTTCTTTCGGATCCAAATTGAGCGTGTCGTCAATGTCCACCATTATAAGAACCGCTCCCACCTCCAGTACTGCCTCATAAGTGGCCAAAAACGTAAAGGCCGGAACAAGCACATCATCTCCTGGGCCGACATCCAGCGCGGTAAGCGCCACTTTCAGCGCGGCGGAGCCTGAAGTAACACCCAGCGCGTAAGTCGTGCCGCAATATTTCGCGAACGCCTCTTCAAACTCGCGGACTTTGAACATGCCTTTGCGCTGAGCGTCAAAACCGTAGCGCATCAGCACGCCAGTTTCGAGTATCTCCACTACTTCTTTTATTTCTTCCTGACCGATTAATTCCGCACCAGCCATTTTGTCCTCCTGAATATTTCTGAAATTTTTCTAGTTTTATAAATTATAGTGCCTGCGCGTACATCGCGATCGCGTCATCTTTGGTTACTTTGCGCGGATTATTTTCCAGCGGCCGTGCAACCGTGAGAGCAACATCAGCCAGATCTGGAAAATCTTTTTCCGTAATGCCGAAATCCGCGAGCGACGCGTGAATGCCGCAATCCTCAATCAGCGCCTCCACCGCGTCGAGCGCCAGATATGCAGCTTCGCGCGCGGGCAATCCATCTGTATTTTCGCCCATAGCATCAGCGATGTCCGCAAATTTTTCCAACGCGCCGGGCAGATTAAAGTTCATAACGGCCAGCAGCATCATGGTGTTGGCCAGGCCGTGCCCGATGCCGTATTTACCGCCCAGCGGGTAAGAAAGCGAATGCACCGCCGTAACACCGGCGTTGGCCAATCCCATCCCCGCGTATAAACTTCCCAGAAGCATTTGTTCGCGCGCGGCCAGATTTTTCCCGTCATGCACGCAGGTGCGCAGATTCTGCGCAATGAGTGCTATCGCCTGCAGCGAAACAATCTCGCTCATGGGCGAAGAAATTACCGACGTGTAAGATTCAATCGCGTGACATAAAGCGTCCAATCCCGTCTGCGCGGTAGGCGCGGGCGGCAGGCTCAGTGTCAACTCCGGATCCAAGAGCGCCAGCTCCGGATATAGATGCACGCTGTTCATGCCTTCTTTCTTTTTCAAATCCTTTCGGATGAAAACAGCGGTAAAGGTAACCTCGCTGCCAGTGCCCGCCGTAGTCGGAATCATGATTTTGGGCAAGCCTGGTTTAGGCACTTTGCCTAAGCCTAAAAAATCCGTTGCCTTCGCGTTATTGGCCGCGATAACGGCAATAGCTTTGGCCGTATCCATAGCGCTGCCGCCGCCGATACCGATAACCGCATCGTTTTTATTCTTCTGTGCGAGTGCCGCGCCTTCATCGGCCAATTCAATGGGCGGTTCCGGCTCTACTTTATCGTAGACGCTGAATTTAATGCCCGCTGGCGAGAGATTTTTTTCCACTTTTTCCTGAAAAACAGCGGAAAGGTTTTTATCTATGACTACCAGGGGATTTTTCGCGTTTAACTCTTTGATGTGATCAGCCAACTGCCCCAGCGCTCCGCTGCCGAAAACGATTTTCTTGGCGCCGGTAAAAGAAAAGATTTGTTTCATTGTCTACCCTCCGCTATTTAGCCGTATTTATTATAAAAATAAATCTGTCTTTAGTCTTCTTTGCAGGCAATTCCCTATGAGATAGGGCTTCGAAAGTCAAGTGTTTTTCTGATTGTTATACCACTGGATTTGCCGGCAAATGCCCCTGATTATTTTCACATCGCGCGCCAAAAGCGAGGTGCGGTTGAAAAGCCGCCTTATATGCGTCATCCAGTAATCGGGGTTCTGCGGATTTAAGAAGCCTATCTTGGTTAAAACAGTTTTTATCTGTTCGTACATATCTTCCAGTTCTGATGAGCGCGCCAGCTTCGGCGGTATTTCCGCGCCCGCGGGAAGAGAAGCGAGAAATATTTCATAGCACAGGATCATTACCGCGTGGGAAAGATTAAGCGAGCTAAATTTTCGTGAGGAGGGAATAACAACAACCGCGTGACAATAACGGAGCTCCTCGTTAGTCAGGCCTGTATCCTCCGGACCAAAAAGTAGCGCTACTTTATTGTTTTGAGAAATAACCGTGATTTTTTCCGCAATCGCTCTCGGCGTGAAAAAAGGCCCGCGCGCGGCACCCCTTCTTGCCGTAGTGCCGACAATATAACTAAATTTATCCAAAGCGACACGGATATCATCCACATACTTGATTTGTTCTACAACATCCGCCGCCAGATGCGTGGAGCGCTTTATTATTTCCTCATGATCTTCTTTTGCGGATCCTACCACCACCAGATTGCTAATTCCCATGTTTTTTGCCGCGCGCGCCGCGGCGCCGATATTTCCCGCGTATTTGGGCTTTTGCAGAATTACGCTTATGTTTTTTGCTTTTGCCGGTAAATCCATTGATGCGCCTCCATCCCTGATTTCTTTATCATATATATATCGCGGGCTCATTTAATTTATTTGCCGTCAGGCCGCCTTTTTGGTATCCAAAGCTCATGGATAAAGTTTTTCTCAAACAAAATGCCGGGCATTTGGGTATCACGCTCGATGATGCCCAGCTGGACAAATTTTGCATTTATCACAAAGAGCTGCTTAACTGGAACGAAAAGATTAATCTGGTTTCTGAACAATCCGCTAAAAATATAACCGCCCGCCATTTTCTCGATTCTTTAACCGCCTTGAGCTTTATTGATAAACAAAACGCCCGCGTGCTCGACATCGGCAGCGGCGCGGGCTTTCCCGGAATTCCTCTAAAAATCGCCCGGCCGTCACTGGAAGTTTATCTTTTGGAAAGTAACCGTAAAAAAGCATCTTTTTTGAAATATATCGTCCGAGAATTACAGCTGGATAAAATCATTGTCGTCCATGATCGCGCTGAACACCTGATGAAAAACAATATCTGGAAGGGATTTTTTGATCTTGTAGTCTCGCGCGCGGCTTTTCATCTGGAAGAATTTATAAAATTTAGCTCGTTTTTCCTGTCTGCGGAGGGACAGTTTATCGCCCTGAAAGGAGAGGGTGTTGAAACTGAGTTTTCACAGTGTGTCAAAAACGCAACAACTGCAAATTTATATCAGTTATTACAACATGATACAGATGATTATCCCCAGGGCAAAAAAGGTAAAATTATTGTGGGAAAAAGGCTAAAAAAGGACAAAAAACCCTTCTAAAAAAGATTGATTTGTGTTAGTTATTGACACAGGTTTTTCCAAAGATAATTCAGGAAGACACTAAGCTAAATAATGAATAAAATTATATGCATAGCCAATCAAAAAGGTGGTGTAGGTAAAACAACTACGGCGATAAATCTTGCTTCATCTTTAGCCGCCGCGGAAAAACAAACATTGCTCATTGACGGCGACTCTCAGGGTAACGCCACCAGCGGTATGGGCATGACCAGTAACGGAAATAATCTGTATCATGCTCTTATTGGCCAGGCGCAGATGAATGAAGTCATTCTCGCGACAGCAATACCTCATCTGGATATTATTACTTCCAATCAGGATTTAATCGGCGTGGAAGTGGAATTTATCCAAATAGAGGAAAGAGAAAAACGTTTACGAAAGTTACTGAAATCCCTGGACAAGCGCTACGATTTTATAATCATCGATTGTCCGCCATCTTTGGGTTTTATGACGGTCAACGCGCTTGTCGCCGCGGATGCTCTAATTGTGCCGCTGCAGTGCGAATATTTTGCTATGGAAGGATTGGGTTATCTGCTCAACACGGTGCGACTGGTAAAAGCAAAACTTAATCCCGATCTGGAGCTGGGCGGTATTTTGCTCACGATGTTTGACCCGCGTAATTTGCTGTCGCACCGTGTTACTGAAGACGTTAAAAAACATTTTCGTGAAAAAGTGTTTAAAACTGTTATTCCGCGCAATGTGCGGCTTTCGGAAAGCCCCAGTCACGGCTTGCCGATAATACTTTACGACATCAAATCACGCGGCGCCGTAGCTTATATGGAATTGGCGCAGGAAATTATTGAAGGGGGGTTATAAAAAATGGCGCAAAAAAATGCTCTGGGGAAAGGTCTTGGCGCCATTTTCCCGGATCTTTTAAACGATCTTGACCAAAAACC
>Ga0105097_10000776_pt1 | contig 14935 bp, 11 predicted proteins | sample PPLLak12cMay2015_FD_87035 | JGI IMG/M metagenome (GOLD analysis project Ga0105097, IMG submission 87035) | Freshwater sediment microbial communities from Prairie Pothole Lake near Jamestown, North Dakota, USA - PPLs Lake P7 Core (1) Depth... | ecosystem: Environmental > Aquatic > Freshwater >... | reverse complement strand
TGAATAAAAACGCTGTTTATTGATGGACAAGCAAGGTTTATTGAAAGGAAATGAAGAAAATATGATTAAGGTTGAGGAAAAGCAGAAAATTATGAGTGATTTTAAAACCCATGAGGGCGATACCGGCTCGCCAGAAGTCCAGATAGCCATTCTGACGCGAAGAATAGGGGAACTTACAGACCATCTTAAGTCGCACCCGAAGGATTATTCTTCGAGACGAGGGCTTTTGAAAATGGTCGGCAAGAGGTCGTCTTTGCTGAAGTATATCGGCAAAAAAGACAATGCCAGATATCGTGAAATAATAAACAAACTTGGTTTGAGAAAATAAATTAACCGGATTAGAGTTCGTAGTTCGTAGTCGATGGCTCAATAAGAAATTTTCGAAGGGAGCTATCGGCTACAAACTACGGGCTCGCAGCATTAGGAAGAAAATATGTTCGAAGTTCAAAAAGTGTCAAAGGAAATCGGGGGCAGAGTATTATCAATTGAAACAGGGAAAATTGCACGGCAGGCAGACGGTTCGGTAATCGTAAAATACGGCGATACATATGTGCTTGTTACTGTTGTTGCAGCCCCGCTGAGCGATGAGAAGGAGTTTGATTTTTTCCCGCTTAGCGTCGATTACAGGGAAAAACACAGCGCAGCGGGGAAGTTTCCCGGCGGTTTTATCAAGAGGGAAGGAAGGCCAAGCACAAAAGAGGTGCTGACGTCGCGAATGATTGACAGGCACATCAGGCCATTGTTTCCGGACGGCTATCGGCAGGAAGTTCAGGTCATTGCAAGCGTCCTTAGCTTCGATGGCGAGAACGACCCGGATGTTCTTGTTATGATAGGTGCAAGCGCTGCATTATCTATAAGCAAGATACCGTTTATGGGGCCGGTCGGTGCATGCAGGATAGGAAGAGTTGACGGCAATTTCGTAATCAATCCGACTGTTTCGCAGATTGAAAAGGGCGATTTGAATGTTCTTATCGGCGGCGTCAAGGAAGCCATCAATATGCTGGAGGTTTCGGCAAAAGAGGTCAGCGAGAATGTTGTCGCAGATGCAGTAAGCCAGGGACACAAAGTTGTCGCGGAAGTCTGCGGCCTGATTGATGAATTCCGCTCTAAGGCAGGGGTCGAGAAGGAAGCAGCAGTGACGGAGACTGATGAGAATCTTTATCAGAAAATCCGTGAACAGGTTTCCTCCGAGCTTTATCATCGCAAATCTATAAAAGATAAAAAAGAGCGTAATCTGGCAGTAAAAGAGCTTCTTGACGGGGTTGTGACACAGTATTGCGAGCCGACGGAACAGGCCCCAGCGCAGTATGAGAAGGGGCTTGTAAAGCGGACGCTTCTTAGAATCGAGGAGGAAATTGTAAGAAAGATGCTCCTTGAGGGGAAGAGGCCCGATGGCAGGGCTTATGACGAATTGAGGCAGATTACCTGCGAAGTAGGTTTTCTTCCGAGGACACACGGCTCAGGATTATTTACAAGGGGCGAAACACAGGCGATTGTGACGGTTACTTTAGGCACTATCAGGGATGCCCAGATAGTTGACGGCCTGCTTGAAGAATATTCGCAAACTTTTACCCTTCACTATAATTTTCCGCCGTATGCGGTCGGCGAGGTCAAGCCTATGCGCGGACCAGGCAGAAGAGAAATAGGTCACGGCTCGCTTGCGGAAAAGGCGCTGGAAGCTATAAGGCCCAACGAAGAGGACTTTGCTTATACAATAAGACTGGTATCAGATATAACGGAATCGAACGGCTCAAGCTCGATGGCCTCTATATGCGGCGGGACTCTGGCCCTTATGGATGCAGGAGTACCGATTAAGAGGCCGGTTGCGGGGATATCGATTGGAATGGTCAGCGACGGAAACGGCAGATATGAGCTGCTGACCGACATTATCGGTGAAGAGGACCACTTCGGCGATATGGATTTCAAGATTGCCGGAACGACCGAGGGCATAACCGCGATTCAGCTTGATATCAAGGCACGCGGCCTGACACATAATATTATGATTGAGGCTATGGAGAGGGCGAAAAAGACCCGGCTGGAAATTTTGAATCTTATGATGCAGACAATCGAGCAGCCGAGGAAAGAGCTTAGCAAATACGCCCCGAAACTTATCAGCATAGAAATTGATCCTGGATTTATAGGCAAGGTAATCGGTCCGGGCGGCAAGACCATTAAGGGCATACAGGCGACGACAGGTGATACAATTGAGATAGAAGAGGACGGCACAATATTTATAAGCTGTTTTGAGGGCACAGGTCACCTCGAGGCTAAAGAGATTATCGAAGGTATGACACAGCCGCCGCAGGTCGGTAAATTATACCCGAAGGCGAAAGTCGTTTCAGTGAAGGACTTCGGAGCTTTTGTCGAGATAGCTCCCGGCGTAGAGGGACTTTGTCACGTCAGCGAGCTTGCCGAAAGCTATGTGAAGAATGTCGCCGATGTCTGCAAGGTCGGTGACATAATACCCGTTAAGCTTATTGCAATCGATGAGCAGGGACGTCTCAAATTATCACGCAAGGCAGCGATTGCTGAAATAAACAAGGCAAAAAAACAGGACGAGAGTAAAAAGCAGCAATAACCAATTGCTTTTGAACGCGGAATTTTTTGGATATTTTGGGCCGGCTTGACAGGCAATTTACACCGCTGATAAGGCGGTCCTGAAATTTTCTATTATATGTTCTTATAATCCGGGCTGATTGACAGGTGCCAGAATGGACAAGAGTTTCGGACAGGAACAAATTGGCAATACGATGCTTGTCGGGCAGCTTGCACACGAGATAAAGAACCCGCTTTCGACGATAAAGATAAATCTGAAGCTCATCATAGAGGACCTCGAGGCCCTTAAGGCAAAATGCGATGACAACAAGCTTGCAAGCGCCGAAAGAAAAGCTGCTATCATAAAAAAGGAGGCGGAGCGGCTGGAGGAAATCCTCGACAGCTTCTTAAGATACACCGAAAAAAGCGAGCTGCACCTCGAGGAGACGGACATTAATGAGCTTGTCGGGGATATGATAGATTTTTATTCGCCGCAGAGTTACAGCCATTCGATAATTATACGAAAGCTCCTGTCGCAAAATAAGCTTGTCTGCAAGATCGATGCGAATATGTTAAAGCAGGCGATATTGAATCTTTTTATCAATGCTCAGAATGCGATGGAAAACGGGGGAGAACTTTTGATACGCACCGACAAGCAGGAAAGTTTCGCAATCATCCAGATTAGCGATACAGGTGTCGGGATACCTGCAGAACAGATTGAGAGGATTTTCGAGGGACATTCTTTTCGACCGGGAGGGCGTGGAGTGGGACTTCAGACTACAAAGAAGATTGTCGAATCACATAATGGTATAATAGAGGTGCATAGCGAAGTCGGAAAAGGGAGCTGTTTTACTATAAAGCTGCCTTTGAGCGGCGGAAAGAGCAGTTAGGAAATTTGATGACAAAAGAAGGCATCATTCTGGTGGTTGATGACGAGCGGGCACACGCCGACGGGATTGTCGAGGCACTGGAGAAGAACTGCGAAAAGGCAATGGCTGTTTACAGCGGCAAAGATGCGCTCGAGGTGATACGCAGCCGCAAATTCGATGTCATTATTACAGATTTGAAATTGGAAGGTGACATCGACGGGCTTGAGATACTCGATGAGGCAAAAAGGATTCATCCTGATACTGAAGTCATTTTGATTACGGCATATGCAACAATCGATACCTGCAAGGAGGCAATAAGAAGAGGGGCGTTCGATTATCTGGTTAAGCCGATAGATATTGACCAGCTTAGGACGCTTACGGAACAGGCGTACAGACGAGCGCATCTTTCATCCAGCAGAAAATTTGCGGGCCGTGAAAACGAAAAAGGAGGATTCCTTTTCGAAGGCGTTATCGGCAAGAGCCGAAAGATTCAGGGCATATTCGAGATGCTCAAAAGGATATCGGTGACGAATATTCCGGTTTTAATTGAAGGGGAATCGGGGACGGGAAAGGAATTGCTTGCGAGGGCGATACATAACAATTCGCCGCGTGCGAATAAATCGTTTAAGCCTGTCAATTGCGCCGGATTGACTGAGACGCTTCTTGAAAGCGAGCTGTTCGGGCACATTAAAGGGGCGTTTACGGGGGCGGCTGGCGACAGGAAGGGCCTGTTCGAGACTGCGGACAAAGGGACGCTTTTTCTTGATGAGATTGGTGATATGGCGCCTAATTCACAGGCAAAGCTTTTGCGCGTGATTGAGGATGGGATTGTGATACCGGTCGGGTCCAATAAGCCTGTGACGGTGGATGTGCGAATAATAAGCGCGACGAACCAGGATTTGACGAGGCTCATTGAGGAAAAGAAGTTTCGGCAGGATTTGTATTTTAGGATTAAGGGAGTGAGTATTGTGCTGCCGGCGCTGCGCGAGAGGCAGGAGGACATTCCGGAATTTGTAGAATATTTTCTAAAAGAGGCTGTAAGCCAGATTGGCTCTAAGGTGACGGGCGTAACGGATGCTGCGATGAATATTTTAACGAATTACTCGTGGCCAGGGAATTTACGGCAGCTTCGCAATACGATTAGGACAATGGTTGTGATGTGCGACGGCGACAAGCTCGATGTGAATTTAATACCGCCGGAGATTGCACGGCGAAGACAGCTTGCCGGTGGCGTCACAGCCCTGCCGGCTGCTTCTGCATCACTTCAGGACATAGAAAAGCAGGCAATTATCGAAACCTTAGCCCGCACGGGCAACAACAGGGAACAGGCTGCGAAACTGCTCGGCATCGGCGAACGAACCCTCTATCGAAAAATCAAAGAGTACAAACTCTGATTTTCCTTTAGGCAATTCAAAAGAACTTTTGTGATTTATGGAATCGGTTTTACTCTGCTGTCTTCAAGCCATACGGAGGCAAGCCTGGCCAGGTCAACAAAGTCTATGACACAATTGCCATCCAGGTCATAAGCCTGCGGAACAGGACAAAAAGCAACGCCAGTTATGTTTGCATAAATTTGAGCAATCGTCGCAGCATCAAGGGCATAGTTATAGATTTCCACTTCGTCGAGCGTGCAGGGGGTAAAGGCTTCGAATACAAGGGTGCCCGGACCGCCTTTCACACGTCCTGCTAAAGACACAGGAGATTCGGATGGATTTATCAAACCGCTGGCCTGGTCATACTCCTTTTCGATGCTGCCGTTATCTTTGTTGTAAATGCGGCTTAGAACTCCATCGATATAGATTTTCTTGACTGTGCCGTCATAAGTAGCGGCAACATAATGCCAGTTTCCGTCATAAACAGTTCGATTGCTGGCAGTGCCGTCATCGTTACCGGTGCCGCGAGTGGTGAAACATATCCGGTCGAGGGTAAGACCGTTGTGCCGCAGCTGCCAGCCCTGATTGTCTTCACCGTTTCGGGCAACCATCGGTCCCCAGGTGGCGGCAAAGGAGGATTTTATCCAGCAAGCTGCGGTCATAGTGTAGCTGCAAATATTAAAGTAAGAGGATTGGTCGGGATTCGTATAGAGCAGGTCTTCTGCGCCAGTATCGTTGTCAAAAGCCATTCCATCTCCAACTTTGCCTGGAGCAAAGGTTGGGTCGCCATAAAGGAACGAAACCGGACTGCCTGCAATTATACTATCAGCGTTATTACCTTCAAAAGTCCAGTAGGCGATTTTTCTTTTGATGCCCAGTAGTGCCTTAGCCGAGGTGTCTGGAATACCCGAATCATTATTGACGATACAGTAATAGCCGCCTTCGTGCATCAAATTCACGTTGGCGATATATAATGTGTCGGCCTTAGCGCCCGAAATACCGCTGCCGTCAGAGAGCATAATGTCGCTTATTCCATCAACATACTTGTACCACTGGTATATTGGAGTTGATGGGGAATTCACTATTATCGAAAATACCGCGGTTGTGCCTGCTTCAACTACCTGATAATCGGGATCTTTTGTTATTTGGGGAGTCGTTAATTCAGTATAGAATGTCCAGACATCTCCTTCAATTTCCTGAGAAGTATTGAGGACCGTATCAACACGCCAGAAATAGGTTTCGTCTTTAGATGCCGTTGTGAATGCATACGATGCACGCCTGGTTCCTACATCCCAGGTTGAGATTGTACCTTGATAGGTGAGAGTCGGATTCGAACTGCTTCCAATATACAATTTATACGCGTAAAGGCTCGGATCAATATTACCGAGTGAATCCTGTGCAATGCCCCAAGAAAGGATGAGACCTGAAACCAGCACATCTTCTTCGTAAAGGACCGGATCGGGATCGTGCGGCATAAACAATCTCGTATCCAGATCTCTGATTTTAACAGGAGCATTCATAACCGGGTAGTTTCCAGTATAACCCCTCGGCCATGAAGCCTCGACCCAGTTGTTGTTTTCCCGTGTCATCCATGCCCAGACACTTAGTTCGTGTGCACCGGAAAGTGTTGGGGCCATTGCTAATAAATCTGGGATCAGTTCATCATTGGGATTTGCCGGCTGCCATCCATAGTATTGATTGGCTGAGGTCCATCCGGCCCAGAGCCAACCGAAGCCGTCCCAAACAGTCCGTTCATACCAGCCGCCGCTTCCTGCATAATAGAAGACCACATCCGGCAGCAGGGGGCCATTAAAGTTCATAATTCCATAGCCGTCACTGTATGCTCCGCTGTTTGGGATTCCATCAGTATCAACCGCAATGAAGAACGAATCGTTGTCCCGGGGGATATCGCCCAGATAACGGCCTGATGTTTCACGATCGACTCCAAGATACAGATTTGTACCATTCCATGCAGCCAGCAATGTGTACGAACCGCCTTCAGGGGCTGGCTCGGTTCCCAGATTGCTGATCTCATTTCCTACCCATTCATTTAATACACCATCCAGTGTGAGAGTCAAAGCGACAACCTGACCTTCAGATAACATTACACACAACACACAAGTAATGAATAATGCTTTTCTCATAAGTCACCTTCCTTTTTTAAATTCATACTTTTAAGTTTTATGCAGTTTATAAATGAAGAAAAAAGATTAATGTATTTATGGTTAAAGACAGGAGATTTTTGCGAATGGCAAAACAGGATTGAACATATTTTCATCACCATATCAGCTCCGCTAAGTCTTTAGGGCTTACAATGCCCGAAAAATGCGAAGTCGATTATAGGCTTTATCTGCTGAAAGTCAATAAAAAAGAAGAGCAGAAGCAGGAACTTTAGTTTTGGGTGTGGAGGGAGCGTTCTAATTTTTGTCGCCATTCGGGCATCTGATCAACAGTGACATTTTTCCAAAGTCCTCTGCCATCACGGCGTGCGGCGGATTCGAGCTGCTTGTAAAGGTTGGAGAAACTGTGCTTGAAACGTGAATCGTTATAGGCGAAGCCCTGTGATAGGAGCTCTTCGTTTAGATATTTTCCATCTTGCAATTGCACGAAGGCAAGGAGGCGGCCGTATCTATCGCGCGACTGCTTTTTTTCAAGAAATATCGTGACATTTTTATTGAGGACATTATCGGTAGTAAATTTAGTAGCTTGCGGACCGAAATACATAACGGGGGTATTTGGCTTTTTAGTTTCTGGAGTATCGACGCCCCAAAGCCGAATCCTCGTATAGGAATCATTGCCATCAGGAATGCCGATGTCGAGCGTATCTCCGTCAACGACTTTTGTGACGGGAAATAAGCGGCTGTTGTATCGTTCGAAATCTGTCTGGACGCTTGTTTCATTTGCAGGAGGCGGGGCGGATGTATTTGTCGAACGGCTGCGGTCGAGACAGGCCAGAATGATGACCAGCAGGGTGCAGAAAATAACAATGGCGTTTCGCAATTGCTTATTCATTGCAAAAACCGGCCTGTTGGCTCTTTTCGACAAATGCTGTCCCTTAATTTATTTGAAATCGGTCACGGAGCAACGATAAATTCGAAAAGCACTCTAAGTACATCGTTATACGGCTGCGAGGCTCGTTACGCAGGACGTTTAACGTAGAATGTGACGAGTTGCGCAACCGGTTAAATCCGATTTGCCGGGAAATAAAATGGCGGATTAAGCTTTTTTTCTTTTTTTCGGCGGCTTATCAAGATCGAAGACGATGCAAACAGCCTTGAGGGCTTTTTCGCCGTCTTTTTTATCGACTACGCAGCTTATGCGGATTTCGCTTGTCGTGATTGAATCGATATTGACCTTCGCATCAGCAAGTGCCCGAAACATTTTATCTGCGATACCATAATGGCTTCTCATACCGACGCCGATGACAGAGACTTCGGCGATATCGTCGCGAATAAATACTTTATCGCAGCCGATTTTGTCCTTGACCTCATCAACAGCTTTTTTTGCGTTCTTAAGGTCGGAAGAGCCAATTGTGAATGAGAGATTGGCTTTCTGCGGATTAAGCTCGGTCTGGATAATATCGTTGATGAGCACATGGTAAGCAGCAAGGCGTGAAAATACCCTGGCGGCATTTCCTGGTTTATTGTCAACACCAATCAGGGTTAATTTGGCCATATCTTTTTGAATTGATGCACCGGTAACAGCAATTTCTTCCATATCAGACTCCTCTGCGGTAATCAGGGTCCCAGGGACGTCCTTACCGCTGTTTTTTACATGAATTTTTACGTTATATTTTTTTCCGAACTCGATGGAGCGTGAGTGCATAACGCCGGCACCGACGCTTGCCATTTCGAGCATTTCATCGTAACTGATTTTGTCGAGCTTTACAGCCTTGTCAAAGAGCCGCGGGTCGTTGGTAAAGACCCCATCAACATCTGTATAGATTTCGCATTCGTCGGCTTTTAGTGCTGCTGCGAGGGCGACAGCGCTTGTGTCTGAGCCGCCTCTGCCGAGGGTGGTGATGTTTCCATCCTTATCGATGCCCTGGAAGCCTGCGACGAGGACTATACGGCCTTTATGAAGCTCCCTGTGTATTCGCTGAGCGTCGATGCTTTTGATTCTGGCCTTTGTGTGGACGCCGTCAGTTATCATTTTTATCTGACCGCCTGTAAAGCTGATTGCATCATAGCCTGCTGCGTGAAGAGCCATCGCAAAGAGGGCGACAGTCTGCACTTCGCCGGTGCTGAGAAGCTGGTCAAGTTCGCGTTCAGGCGGATTTGGATTGAGCTGACGTGCATCGTCGAGGAGTTCGTCTGTCTGCTGGCCGCGAGCCGAGGCAACGACGACAACCGAGTAACCTTTCTTGACGCTTTTAATGACATGCTGGGCGGCGCGCCTGATTTTTTCGGCGTTTGCCACCGATGTTCCTCCGAATTTCTGGACTAAGATTGGCATAAAAATTTTCCTCAAAACACAATTAATAATTATATCGGGATTTTCAGGAAATACTCCATCAATTCAAATCCCTGATTAATTTGGAAACCAGACTGGGCGGCATTTTTCTCGCAGAAGGGCAAATGAAGAACTCCGCTGACAGATGTCCCTGCCATAGCAAAGGGGACCGGTTCGGGTGAATGGGCGCAGGTGCGGATTGGTGTGGGATGGTCCGGGGTAACAAGAATTCGCCACTTATCGAAATGCTGCAGAGCTTCATATACGGGGCCGACAATAAGCTTATCGATTTGCTCGATTGCCTGGACCTTAAGCTCTGGCCTGCCGCTGTGCGAGGCCTCATCAGGCGCCTCGATATGTATAAAGACAATGTCGTATTTATTAAGAGCTTCGATTGCAGCGGCGGCCTTGCCTGAGTAGTTGGTGTCTATGAAACCAGTGGCGCCGCTGACTTCAATGATGTCGAAACCGATGAGCTTTGAAATGCCCCTTACAAGGTCAACAGCTGTGATTGCGGCACCTTGCAGGCCGAATCTTTTCTGGAAGCTTTCGAGTTGTGCCTTCTGCCCCTGACCCCACAGCCAGATGGAACTGACGGGATTTTCGCCGAGGTCTTTGCGAACTTTATTGATGTCGTGGTCGGCGAAAAGCTGCTGGGAACGTGCGATTAAATCAGTGAGTATCTGCGCATTTTTGCCCTTCGGCAGAAGTTTTTCTATGGGAACACCGATGTTGTCGTGCGGGGGGGAGGTTTTGACTTCGAAATTCATTCCTTTGAAAACGAGCAGATGACGGTAGCTAACGCCCGGATAGAAATGAATTTTTTCGTTCCCGAAACATTCGTTAAGCTCTTTGATGAGATTAGCTGCTTCGGCAGTGGAGATGTGGCCGGCACTGTGGTCAGCCATTTTGCCATCGGCAATTGTGACAAGGTTGCATCGGAACACCCAGTCATCCGGAGCCAAGTTAATGTTGCGTGCAACGGCTTCTATCGGTGCACGGCCGGAGTAGTATTTAGCGGGGTCGTATCCGAGCAGGGCCATTTGGGCAACATCGCTGCTCGGTTCCATTCCATCGGGAATTGTTTTGACCATACCCTGCTTGCCCTCAATGCTTATTTTATCGATGTTGGGGGTATTGGCGGCCTCGAGAGGAGTTCGATTGCCGAACTGCTCGAGCGGTTCATCAGCGGCTCCATCAGGGACAATTATGGCGTATTTAGTCACTCTCTATCCTCCGGAATATCGACGATTCTAATGCAGACGGGCTTGCCGCCTATGACATCGAGTTTTCCCATATCTTTTAATGCAGCGGTAATGTTCTTTTGCCGGACCGGATGTGTGGCGATGACGACGGGGACGGTGTTTTCCGGGCCTGTGCCTTCGTGCTGGAGGGCGCCGGATATACTGATGTTATTATCGGCGAGAATTTTGCTCCATTTGGCGATTACTCCCGGCTGGTCTTTGCACATAATACGGATGTAAAATCTGCCCACGAGATTGTCTATAGTATCGAGATACATCTGGCAATCGCTTTTCGGCTTGAGCTTAAGATGTTTGAATGTGTTGGCGGAATTGCCTATTGCGACATCTATGATATCCGCGACGACCGCGCTTGCTGTCGGCATCATACCGGCGCCGCGTCCGTAGTAGGTGACCTGACCGACGGCGTTTCCGAAAATGCTTATTGCGTTGAACGGGCCTGTGATACGGGCAAGCGAGTTATTTTTGTCGATGAAAGACGGGTGGACGCGCAAATAGACCTTGCCGTTATCCTTCTGGCAAATAGCGAGAAGTTTTAGGGTGTAGCCCATTTCGGCGCCGTATTGAATATCTTCCTGGCTGATGCCTTCGATTCCTTCGACATAAATGTCACTGAGCGCAATTTCGCAGCCGAGTGCAAGAGAGGAAAGAATGGCAAGTTTGTGAGCGCTATCCATTCCGTTGATGTCGAGAGTGGGGTCGGCTTCGGCATAACCTTTCTGCTGGGCCTTAGCGAGGACGGCAGCAAATTCTTCTCCCTTGCTGGACATATTCGAGAGGATATAGTTGCAGGTTCCGTTGACGATTCCGTAAAGGCCGGTAATGTTATTGGCAGTCAGGCCTGTACGCAATCCTGATATGATTGGGACGCCGCCTGCACAGCTTGCCTCGAAGGCGATGCAGCGGCCAAGGCTGTATGCTGCCTGGAAAAGTTCGCTTCCATGCTCGGCGAGAAGGGCCTTATTGGCGGTAACGACATCTTTGCCGGCTTTGAGCAATTTTAGCTGGATATCTTTTGCTATTGTAGTGCCGCCGACAAGCTCGAGGCCGATTTTGATTGATTCATCATTAAGCAGACTGTTGAGGTCGCTGGTTAGTACGCCGGGGGGCAGATTAACAGGCCTTTTAGATTCGGTGTCGATATCGACGACGCAACCGATAATCAGGCGCAGGCCGGTCTTTTTGGCGATAAAATCTGCCTGCTCGCTTATGAGCTTAGCTACGCCGGTTCCGACAGTGCCGAAACCTACAATTCCGATTTTTACGGGTATTTCAGCCATATTCCTCTTACCTTATTTAAGATGAAATATTTGCAGGCCGTAAGTTTATAGATTTTAACTGTAATAGTCAATATGCAAGAAGGAAATTAATGGGATGGCAATAGGATGTGTTTATTCATAAGGTTGTTCAGTTAGCGGGTTTATTATATTCCCGGAATCCAAGCTGTTTTAAATATTCGGCCAGATTCCAGAGAATATGGCTTTTTTCTTTTACCTGTGTATCAGAAAGCCATTTATCTTCCGGCCTTCTTAGGATAACTCCCAGTGCTTCGACGACCCCGCCGGGACCAACATATACACCGGGCATAATTCGAAGCTCTGTGTTTTTATCTTCAATTCGGCTGCTGAAGACGAGTGCATAGCCGAATCCCTTTCGCCACCAGTTTTGGGGATTGCCCTGTTCATTACACCTGTTTCTTACAGCATCGAAAATTACATTCAGTAAAGAGTCGGGATAACCGCTTTGTTTAAATTGTCTTAAAATATTTTCAGGAGATTTCATACAGGGGCGCTTTCTCAATTTTTTCCAGCTTTTAGGAAAACCTTTTTGTGTTTCGAGAAGTATCCGGTCGATTTCCCTGCAATTCATATCGGTCAATTTTTCAGTCAAATCTCCGAAAATATTATCGAGGAGTGCAGCAGCAGGCTTCAAAATATTCGGGAAAAATTTTTCGTGTCTTAAAATATCTGGAAGCAACAAATCAGAGACAGCATATATTCCGCGACCATCAACCTGCCAGTTTTTATAAGGAAAGAGGTTAAATAATAAAGATTTCCTTCGAAAGTTTTGTCGGATTTTATCGATTATAAGAAGGCCGATAGGTTCGGCATAATCGTTATTGCCGAGGATTCTTTGTTCTGCTTGCGGAAGTGATTGAGCAGGTAAAAATTTGAGAAAATTTTGTTTTGAAGTTTTCCTGGACTCAAGTGAAGGCCAGCCCCAGATATGCGGGTGCCATTTTGTCGGCAAACTTGCAAAACCTGTTTTTTCCTCTTCAATACCCCAGCTTCGAGGAGACCAGTTATAACCAGAATGTATCGAGCTGTTTATGTTCCTGTCTGCTATAAATTCGAGAATGGCAGCCCAAACCGACATCAGCAGACGGCCTTCCGGGGCTGGAACTTTTTCGGGTCCCGGGAGAAAACGGTTAGTGCTTTTTTCGAAGAGCATAATGTGGACATCGGGACTGTATGAGCTGTAAACGGAAACAACAGACCAGGGTTTTCCATTAATATCCAAAGTGATGATGGTATTTTTATCAAGCTCTCTGACTATTTTTTTAAGATTCAATGAATCAATCGGGCGAAGCCGCCTGGCCGGCCCGACTTTTTTCTGTCCCGGCTGCAAGTATGGGAAGAGCGGGATATTAAGTACTTTAACTTTATCAGGCAGCATATAAATCAATCTCAATCAAGACAGAAGTTTTCCAAAAATAATAAAACACAGCCAGGGTGGCTGTGATATATTTATAAAAACACGATGTTTTCGGTGTGATAAAGAGCAAGGAAGAGGAGCATATAATCGCGAAGATGGCGTGTTATCAGAAAGTTATTTTTTATATGCTCATGTCCGTTCTGGCCGAGCTTTTTTGCATAGTCGGGGGCATTGAGCAGTTGTTTGATTGCAAAGGCTGCCCCTTCGACAGAGTAACATAACAAGCCGGAATGTTTATGGGTAATCTGCAGAGGTATGCCTCCGACAGCACAGGCAACGACGGGTTTAGATTTCCAGAGGGCCTCAGCTACGGTTAATCCGAAACCTTCCCTGATTGATTTTTGGACGATGACCGTAGAAGCTCTTTGCAGGGCATTAATTTCAAGGTCGTTTTGAGGCATCAGCAGAATATGTATATCAGGATCAGATTGTGATTTTTCCTTAACTTCCTCGAGCACCTGGACACTTTCGGGATCATCGGCAGCAGTTCCTCCCGCAAGTATGAGGCGGCAATCGATGCGCTCTTTTACAAGTTTAAAGGCATGTATTACGCCCAGGGGGTCCTTGAGACGGTCGAAGCGGGATATTTGCGTGATTATTGGCTTATCCTGCGGAACACCATATTTATTCAAGACGGAATCTATTAATTCCTGCGGCAATTCTTTGTTCTTGTCGCTTAAGGGGTCTATCGAGGGCGAGATGAGGAATTGTCTTATCGGCAAAACGCGGGAAAAGGAGGGCGCGGAAAATACAGAAGCATCATATCTGCAGATATAATTCATAAGAAAATCCCAGACGGTCATATCCGGTTCAGAAACATCTATATGACAACGCCATATCCATTTATTTGATGATTTTTTGTCTATCAGGGTAATCGGCTGGGGGTCGTGGACAAAAATAATGTCACCATATAAGTTCATCTGCTCAATGTGCTGACGTCCGGAGTCGAGGAAAATCTCGAAATCCTTTTGCGTAATTTCTTCCTTTTTGCCATGAAGAGCGTTATGAAATTTTTTTGTCACTGCGAAGAATTCGTTCCCGCCTTTTATAACGTCCCATCTGGCATCGACACCAAGATTTTGCAGAAACGGGACCATCCTGTTGAGTATTTCAGCGACGCCGCCGCCGACCGAAGTGGAGTTTATGTTTTGTATGACTTTGCCCGTGAGCTTTTCGGCAACAATCCGCAGGTCGTCTATGACAGACTGACCTACAACAGGTATGTAGTCTTCGAGCCTGTTCATTTGGTGCTTTTCTCGATAATTTTAACAATAGTTTTTCTTAAATCTTCCATAGTATAAGTATAGGGGTCGAGGCGCGAGATTTTAGATGCAAGTTTTTTATCGCCAAAAGACTTTTCTATCCATACCGAAAAGTCGCTGCTGCCTTTTTCGAGCCTTAGCCGAGCCTCGAAGACGTGATAATAAATCGAGTCGATTGTTATTTTTTTGAGGACATCGGCCAGTTCATGAAGGTCATAGGCGGTATATTTTGTCGGCAAGATGAAACTGTTTGATTTTACAAAATGAAACTCTGCGCCGCTGCGGACATATTTTGTAAGGACAGCAGGATTCTGTTTGATATATTTTTCGAAGACTTCGATAATCTTTTCCCTCAGACTTCTTATTGTCGAGAATTGAATGATATCGATGCTGGCAAGCCGCTCGCCGAGTTCAGGTTCTCCCAATACATTTGAAACCCAGTAGGCAAAATCATTCGGCGGTTCAGG
>Ga0105097_10000775_pt1 | contig 14940 bp, 18 predicted proteins | sample PPLLak12cMay2015_FD_87035 | JGI IMG/M metagenome (GOLD analysis project Ga0105097, IMG submission 87035) | Freshwater sediment microbial communities from Prairie Pothole Lake near Jamestown, North Dakota, USA - PPLs Lake P7 Core (1) Depth... | ecosystem: Environmental > Aquatic > Freshwater >... | reverse complement strand
TCCAGCATACGGCTAAAGTCCAGTTGGCTACCTGAAACCGCTTGCTCTGGAAGACTACAACCCAGAAAAAAAGTGTCTTTCAATCGTTTAAACTGATCAGACTCCAACCCCAGATAGTCGGGCAGAACGCCTTGCCCGGCACACCAACTGGCTACCATACAGGCCAACCATTCATGATTCGGCGACATTATGGACGTTGATGATAAGCGGGAATAGAACTGTTCCCGGTTATCCTGAAGTTGGAGTGCCATGGACATGATTAATATTCGACCAGAATATCTTCATCTCTGACGATCATCTGGCAAGCCAAACGCCAGGGAGAAGGCAGATCATCAACAATCATTTGTTCCATTTCTTCTTTACTGATTTTGCCGCTGACTCGCAAGACCTCTTTTTCTTTTTCTGTTAAAGGGCCGCCCATGCGCTGGTGCTTGTTATCAACGCTACTGACTTTCACCAGACAGGTGCCGCATTCTCCATCCTGGCATTCATAATTGATCGGTATTTTGTTTTCCCGCGCCAGTTTCAATAGTGATTCCGTATGACTGCCTGCTACTGCATAGACGGTTTTATCCCGGTATTCGGGATTTGAAAAAGTAACTAATGCCATGATTTACTCCTTAAGTGTTTTTAAACCGGCCTGACTTTAATTGTGCCGCCCAGAACCTGAGCCTGACATGCCAGCCGATTATGTTTGCCTGCCATATTTTCGCGCAGGATTTTATCTTCCAGTACTGACGGCTCGGTCAGATTGTTCCAGCCTTCCGTTACTTTCGTAATACAAGTGCCGCAATCGCCTTCGCGGCAACCGTAAGTAATGCCTGAGCCTACTTTTTCTGAAATTTCTATAAGCCGGGTGCCCGCTGGGGCGGTAACGGTAACGTTTATATCTTCAAAGGTAATCGACGCTTTCGCCATTTCTACTCTCCTGTTGTGTTAAAAAAATATTAAGCAAGATCGGCCATATCAATCACTTTGGATTGCCTTAAGCCCATTAGATCCTTGGCCATTTCTTGCCCGAATTCTCGACAGATATGGATTTCTTCATCGGTCGGAATTAACTTGATACGTATCCCCGGAATAGGAACACGCAACTTGAGTCCGCGTAACCGATCCTCAACCATTTTTACCGCTTCACCGGTCCAGCCATAAGAACCGAATACGCCCCCCAATTTTGACTTGAGATTGATGACTACCAGGGAGGACAACAAATCCCATACCGGTTTAACAGCGTCACCATTGATGGTTGGCGTTCCAAAAATCAGGCCATCCGCACCTTCAATCAGATCGACAAAGGGGGTGATTTCGCTCCCTTCCAGGTCATATAAAGAGACACGGACATGCTCAACAGTCATTGCGCCCTCATATATGGCTTCAGCCATGCGCCGGGTATTACCGTAGGAACTGATATAAAAGATCAGCAAGGTTTTTTCGCCGCTACTGATTTCGCTTTGCAAGGCAGAACGTGATAATTCGTTATAACGCTGCACATATCGTTGCGGTTTATCACGCAACAGAGGGCCATGCGCGGGCAGAATAGTATTCAACGGTAAAGGCTCAATCAGAGCCAATGCCCGATTTACATAGTCTTTAAATGGCCGCATGATATGGGCATAGTAATATTCAAATGAAAAGCGAAAGTCCCCGACTTCGTCGTTGAATAAACGCACATCACAAAAATGGCAGCCAAACACATCGCCTGAAAATAATGTTTTTTCTTCCACCAGATAGGTGCATTGCGTATCCGGCCAATGCAAATAGGGAGTATGAAAAAACTCTAATGTACGATCACCCAACGATACCTTGTCACCCGTGATGACCGGTGTAAAAGCAAACTCATCCTGTTTTAGCAAGGCCTTGAGCATGGATTGCGCTTTCTGGGAAATATACACATGGGCTTGTGGCGCCCGGCGCATCAGTTCAGGTAAAGCGCCGGTATGATCCGGTTCCAGATGATTCAGGACTATGACTTTAATTTCGTCATAACGCGCTACCGATTCCAGACGGGCAAAAAAATCCTTGGAAAAGTTTTCTTTTACCGTATCAATAACCGCAACGCCCTCGCTGCCTCTGACCACATAGGCATTGTAAGAAGTGCCATTGGCGGTTTTTAAGATGATGTCAAAGTTGCGTAAATTGGGATCAAGAGCACCTATCCAGTGCACCCTGGGTGATAACGCAACGGCTTGGGGTATGCCATCAACCGTTAATACCGGCAGCTTACTCATGACCGCAACTTGCTTGTGCAAGTGTCCGAGGGCAGCTTTCCATATCCGAAGTTTCCACGATTTTTTCTAAGCCTATCCAGTTGTTCACCGTTTGCTGATCGAATCCTGCCATCAAGTTGTTGCCCACTTGCATTAAGGGGCGGCGTATTAACAACGGATTTTCCAGCATCAGCGCCAGCGCTTCCTGTTCGGTCAGTTTATCGGGTTCAATCTCGCCGTGTTTGATCGCCGGTGCACTGTAATTGAACCAATCCCGCACCGGCAATGCACCGAAAAAAGCGCGCAAGCGTTCAGGCGGCCAGGATTCAGTTAATAAATTTCTTTCCACAACCTGATGCCCCGCCGCTGTTAACAGTTTCTTTTGCCGGCTATTGTTAATACAACCGGGTTTTTCGTAGAAAGTGACAGTGGCCATCAGATGTGTCCTTAATTAATGAGACTGGAGCTCAGCCATGGCTTCCGCCATTTTTTCCGGTGGAATACCGGTTAAAGAGCCGGGCGGATTAATAGCCTCGCCCAGTGAATTCAAAATAGCACCTTCAATCGGGCAAATGCTGGCGCATTGAAAAACAGGGAAGTCACCTTCACATTCGGTGCATTTTTTAGGATCAACCAAAAAATGCGGTTTGGCCTCATAAATAGCTTTACTCGGACAAACCGGCTCACAGGCAAAACAATTAACACAAGACTCAATAATTTTTACTGCCATAACAGACTCCTGAACCGCAGGTTGGATTAGCGATAGCGTAACCCAACGGGGGGTGGCCTCGATTGTTGGGTTACGCTATCGCTAACCCAACCTACACAACTGCTTTTTATGCAGTCGCCCTAACCGCTTCAGGCTTTGCATCCAGCTTGCCCGCTGCCGCCATTTCTTTATAAACCGCCATGACCGCTTCTTCAATAGGCTCCATTGCATGTTCACCGTTCGGTGCAATACCGGCTGCTTCCAGCATTTCCCAGGGTTCATAACCGACCTTGGAACACAAAACCGCTTCACAACCTGCCAAAGCACGGATAGTCACCTGCAAAGTGCTTTCACCGTCGCCGCAAGTACTGTCGCCTCCGCAATATTGATCGGCTTTGCGATGACTGATAAAACGTACACCGTCCGGCGAGGCTTCATAAATCAGAAATTCCTTGGCATGACCAAAGTGCACGTTAATCACGCCTTGCCCACTAGTGGCTACTGCCATCAATACCGGACGGGTAGTGAGTTTGGCTTCTTGTTTATGTTGCTGCGCCTTTTCGGCTTTTTCCAGACGTTTACTGTCCATTTCAGCCTGTATGGCTTGATGAATCACCTTGCGTTTTTCCATCGCTGCCTGATAATCAATTTCCATATCCTCAATCTTGTCCAGCGTAAATTCATCACCGCGATCTTCACCCAGCATGCCCACGGCATCGGCTCGGCATTGGCGGCAATGGCGCATCATGTTCATATCGCCGGAACAGCTATCTTGCAGGTCTTGCAGTTCATCGGGCGTAGGCCCGCGTTGCCCCATCACGCCATAGAAAGTCCCATGTTCAGCTTCGGCAATCAGCGGCATCACGTTGTGCAAAAAAGCACCTTTGGATTTAACGACTTTACTGACTTCCGCCAAATGCTGATCATTAACACCGGGAATCATCACTGAATTGACCTTGACCAAAATGCCCTTGGCAATCAGCATTTCCAGACCTTTCTGTTGTTGTTCGATCAGGATTTTTGCGCCTTTTACACCTTTAATGCGCCGATTTTTCCAGAAAATCCACGGATAAATTTTCGCGCCTATTTCAGGATCAACCGTGTTAATGGTGATAGTGACATGATCGATATTGTGCTTGGACAACTCTTCTACCGCATCGGGCAATGCCAGGCCGTTCGTTGATACGCACAATTTAATATCGGGAGCTTCCTGACTTAAACGCCTGAAGGTTTCAAACGTACGCTCTGGATTCGCTAACGGATCTCCTGGGCCGGCAATGCCTAATACAGTCATTTGCGGAATATTGGCCGCCACCGCCATGGTCTTTTTAACCGCCTGATCTGGCGTCAGCAATTCTGAAACCACACCGGGGCGTGATTCATTGGCGCAATCGTATTTGCGGTTACAGTAATGGCACTGGATGTTACAGGCCGGCGCAACTGCGACATGCATACGGGCAAAGTAATGATGAGCATCTTCTGAATAACACGGATGATTCTGTACCTTTTCCCGGATAGAATCAGGCAATGTATCCATTTGATTTTCGGTAGTGCCGCAAGAACTGGCTGAGCAGCCGCCTTTTGCTGCGGGTGCATCGTTTAATACTGGCAATTGCATCGGATTGACCTCGTAAGTTACATTTACTAAAACTAAAAGCACAGGCCATGCCAACACCACTATTTTATTTTTATGTTATTGATTTAACGGTTTGTTATTTTTTTGGGTTGAGTAGATTGTCGTAAACACAACAGTCATGATTTAGGGTTTTGTTATTAACAGCACAAGATTTTCTGGTTTTTTGTTAATCTTTAGAGATTTTCTCTAGTCGATAGATGGATTAGTTGTAAACTACAAACGGATAGACTAAAGGCAGGCATGAATAAATAATAAAAAAGCCAAATGGTTGGCGTAACCTGTTTTAGTTGGATTTATTCCAATATTATGCAGATTATTTGTATGGTTCGTTTCAAAAAATGGAGCATTTGAGCCATTTGCCGCTTCGATGTGTTGGGTTACGGCTATCGCCTAACCCAACCTACCAAAATTTAATTGCATTAGATAAATCGTATAACAAGAGCGCTTGAACATGTTGCCATCTTGCTCCGCTGTTACAATAACCAAACTCAAGCCACATCGTAATACCAGTCCAAAAGTTCTTCCCCGCCCCAATTTTCAGCATCGGCAGGGATGGTTTCAGCTGTTTCGTATAGCGTCATTTGTCCGGGTTTTGGTGACGTTAACAGTAAACTTTCGGCATAGTCGACTGAACAGCCTTGTTTGCCTGTTTCATTCTTTAGCCATTGGGCTGCCATAGCGATGGCTTCCTGCCGGGTTTCACCAAAGCCGAAGACGGCATAATCGTGTTGCACATATAAAATAGTCATTGCTGCTCCATACTTTGTTAGGGAGTCTCTTATCAAGTTGATCCCATTCATGGTTCGACTGTTCGACAAGCTCACAGCTCACAACGAACGGAATCAAAAACCGTTCGTCCTGAGCCTGTCGAAGGACTTAATCAGATTTGCTTCATAGTAATATCCAGGGTCAAAATGCGATAAGCGATTTGCCTTGGCGTCATATTCAGCAGGCGTGCGGCTTTGGCTTGTACCCAGCCGCTTTGTTCCAGCGCTGCAATCACGCGTTCACGGTCATCCATGTTTTCATCATTAAAATCTATTGCAAGTGTCTTTTGGGATTTAAGATTGAGCCCGGCCTGCGCCACCGCATCTTCAAGCCCGGTACTGACCATGACATCCCTGTCGATGATGCCGTTAGGGCTCATGATTGCCGCCCGTTCCAGGCGGTTTGCCAGTTCGCGGACATTGCCTGGCCAGTCGTGCTTCATCAATATCCGGATGGCGCTTTCCTTGATTTCCAGAGGGCGCCCACCTTGCTGAGCTGAAATTCTGCCGAGCAGGAATTCCGATAATTCGGGAATATCTTCTGTTCTATCGCATAAAGCCGGCATCTGGATAGGCATTACATTAAGCCGGTAATACAAATCTTCCCTGAATTTGCCTTCGGTAACTTCTTCTTCAAGATTACGATTGGTTGCTGCAATAATGCGAACATTGACTTTTATCGTATGCGTGCCGCCCACCCGCTCAAATTCACCTTCCTGCAATACGCGCAGCAATTTGGCCTGGAATGATGCAGAAATTTCACCAATTTCATCAAGGAATAAGGTGCCGTTATCGGCTAATTCAAAACGGCCTTTACGTTGGCTGATAGCGCCACTGAATGCCCCTTTTTCATGACCAAACAATTCGGATTCCAATAACGTATCGGGTAGGGCAGCACAATTCAGTTTTAAAAAGGGTCCACTGGCACAACCTGAGTTAAAATGAATGGCATTAGCAACGACCTCTTTACCTGTTCCTGATTCGCCTCGAATCAAAACGGTCGTATTCCATTTTGCAACCTGACGGATTAAATCAAACACTTTTATCATCGGTGGCGAATGTCCGATGATGTTTTCAAAACTGTAGTTCTTGATTAACGCCTGCTTGAGTTGATCCCGTTCGCTTTGCAGGTTACGCTGTTTGCGTTCGATAACCCGCAACATTTTGACGCTTTGTGCGATCAAGTTGGCAATCATCTCCAAAAATCGGGCTCGCTCACCCAGAAAAAGACTGTTATCGGGTTGGGCAGCCAATACGCCAATGGTGTCGCCTTCTTCTACGTGGATGGGTGAACCGATAAAAGGTAATTCGGGGTCATATAGCCCCAGACGCCCCAAAAAACGCGGTTCTTCAGACACCTTGTCAATGACAATGGTAGTACCCGCATCCAGTATGGCTCCCATCACCCCTTCTCCCGGATTGTATCTGACCGGCTGATCAAGTTTACCTGCACCATTAGAGTGAACGGCACTGACAACCATGCTGTTATTTTCTATTTCTCTCAGCGTTATCATTCCTGAACGCATACCTGATCTTTTATGGAGTATCTCAAGAACAGTTTGCAGCTTTGCATGCAAATCATGAGTGCTGTTTAATACCTGACTGATAAGATACAAAGTATCAAGTTCGGCTTCGATGAGTTGTGTACGCTCAGACATTACGATAACCCCCTAAACTCCTGTTTGTGCAGAGGGAAACTTATTTTGAACCGGCACCCCTGATCATAGCTTGAATCTATATCAATAATTCCCTGATGCTGGTTAACAATCTCCTTTGCCATAACCAGTCCCATACCCGCCTGATTACCTCCCATAGGACGCGTAGTATAAAAAGGTTCAAATACTTTTGTGCGTTTTTCAACCGGAATGCCCGGTCCGCTGTCTTCAATGCAGACATAAATCAAATCAGTATCAGCATCCGTTGTGATTTTAAGCCGCTGTTCTTCACTATCCGATTCACTTACCGCTTCAATGGCATTGTCTATCAATTGCTTAAATAATATGCGCAGGCGATTTTCAGAACCCAGCATAGTGGGCAGCTGTGATAATGGCTGCCAATGCACGTCTATCCCCTTGCTCAAGATTCGTTGGTCACTGAGTAATAGCACTTCATGCAAAATTTGATTGAGATTAACCGGAATAACAGCTCCTTGCAGAATCTCGGGGATGCATTTTTGCATAGTCGTAGTGGCTTCTTCCCCGGATTGCTGAATTTGTTGCAATATCTGTAACAGGCCGGCATTTTGATCATCCCCCTTATGCTTTAAAATTTGCTCGGCTGCCCTGATTTGGTTCATCGGCATTTGTATTTGGTGCATTGCACCCAATAATGTTTCCCTGATGCTGCGCACCCGTTCATCCTCAGACATGATGGTTTTTAAGGTCTGGAGATGTAACTCTTCCATCTGTCGGCGTTGCCTGGTGATATCTGTTATTGTCAGGATCAGATATTTTTTTGAAGCATTTTCAAAAAATGCATCCGCATTAACTTCATTTTCTATAAACCAGTTTCCAGCACAAGAAAACCAGCGAGTTTTCCTGCTTCCTTTGCCTTCTATTCTAAATTCACGGTTATTAAAGCCTTGTTCATTACTTTGTGTTTGCTGCCATAAATGCCCCATCTCATTACGCAACAACTGTAAAAAAAAGGTTGCAGGCTCGCCTTTATCCAGATCGCTTACCAGGGCTTTATACATGTGATTGTCCAAAATTACCCGATCCTGGTCATCAATGACCACCATGGCAATGGGTGATGAATTAATAACTGATTCAATCAATAATTTTTGATTAATGATCTTTTTCTCAGATTCATAGGACTGGGTAATATCTCTGTGCATCCCTATGAAATAAGTAATCGTTCCTCGCTCATTTAACATGGGCGCAATCGTCAAATCAGCGAGATAGCGATGGCCGGATTTATGTCGATTACATAACGTCCCGCGCCATGTCTTCTTGCTGCTGATGGTATGCCACAAGTCGTAATAAATGTGGCGAGGTGTCGATTTGTCGGACAATTTTGATTCGTTTTCCCCCAAAATATCAGTCGATTGATACCCGGTGACTTTGGAAAACGCTTCATTAACATAAAGTATATTGGCTTTTTTATCGGTAATCGAAATGGCCATCGGTGCCTGTTCAACCGCTTCTACAAATAAGCTGTATGGCATCCTGTCATCGTTACCATTCATAGTTCCATCTCCGAGAAAATTGGGTGCAAGCTCATCAATGACGCTTTCCATGTTGGTATGCATCCGTAAATATTGCAATGATGTTTTTTTCATAGATTATGACCCGGGTCTTGAAATGGACTTTAAAATACAATAAGCAAATAGTATGCCCATTTCTATACTTATGTTTTGCGCGGACTCCATCATTCTGGTCACAAACCTTGCCAGTCAAACGAATTCATGAAGTAGTAGAGTTCATAAACGTCCATTTTGTAAGGTTTACGACACAATCATTTTTACCGGCGCGAGTATGTATTACTTACAACAGTTTTCATGCACTGATTTTGTCAGTTTTTGCATAGCACTCGTCCGGCAATCTTGCTGCATCTGCATATTTATCAATTTGGCATAATTGATGCTTTAAAAAACTACAAACAGAACCCCAATTAGCGTGGAAAAAACAGTGAGTGAATATCTTTTACTTTTATTAGGCACGGCTCTGGTCAATAACGTAGTTCTGGTGAAATTTTTGGGGCTATGCCCGTTCATGGGCGTGTCAAAGAAACTGGATTCGGCTCTAAGCATGGGTTTGGCAACCACTTTCGTGCTGACTCTGGCGGCAATGACTAGCTGGATACTGGAGCATTTTATTCTCGCGCCTTTCAATATCCAGTTTTTACGTATTCTCGCCTTTATTCTGGTGATTGCCGCTGTGGTGCAGTTCACCGAAATGGTGGTGCATAAAACCAGTCCTGTACTGTATCAAATACTGGGTATTTTCTTACCACTGATTACGACCAATTGCGCAGTACTGGGAGTGGCATTATTGAACGTACAGGAAAAATACGGTTTTATGCAAAGTATGATATTCGGGTTTGGTTCAGCAGTGGGTTTTACGCTAGTGATGGTGCTTTTTGCGGGGTTGCGGGAGCGTTTGGCGTTGATGGCAGTCCCTGCGTTATTTGCCGGAACACCGATTGCATTTATCACTGCGGGTATTTTATCGCTGGCATTTATGGGTTTCGCTGGTCTAAATACTAAAGTGTGACAGGAAAGCAGCCATGTATGTTTTATCCGCGATTGTAAGTTTAACCTTGTTAGGGCTGGTTTTAGGCTTTTTGCTGGGTATAGCCGGAAAATACTTAAAAGTTGAAAGCAGTCCGATTGTCGATGAACTGGAGTCCTTGTTACCCGGTTCACAATGCGGCCAATGCGGTTTTCCCGGTTGCAGGCCAGCCGCAGAAGCCTTGGCAGAGGGTAACGCGCCCGCTACGATATGTCCGCCCGGCGGTAGTGCACTGGCGGAACAAATCGCCGCTTTATTGGGATTGGACCTGGATTTAAGTGACGTAAAAGAACCTGAATTACTGGTTGCCAGAGTCAGTGAAGCCACTTGCACCGGCTGCACCCGCTGTTTTAAAGTCTGTCCCACCGATGCAATAGTCGGCGCACCCAAACAAATTCACGCAGTGGTTGCCGATGCCTGCATAGGCTGTAAAAAATGTGTCGATGTTTGCCCCACCGAATGCCTGCAAATGCACCCGATTGAAGTCACCTTACGTAACTGGCGATGGACTAAGCCTACTTTACCAGAAACGAGTAACGCCGTATGTTAAGTTTTTTCTCAAAACCGCGTATTCGGGGCGGTGTCCATGCGGAAGAGCATAAAGCCGTAACCGCTACACAAGCCATAGTCAACAGCTTCCCTTTACCGGAAAAACTGTATATCCCCCTGCAACAACACGTGGGTAAGCCCGCTGAACCGCTGATCAGAGTCGGCGATAAAGTGCTAAAAGGCCAGTTGTTGGCTTACAGCCAAGGCATGATTTCTGCGCCAGTGCATGCGCCCAGTTCGGGCATTATTCTCGATGTCAACGATTATCCGGCGCCACACCCGTCCGCTCTCCCAATTCGAATGATTGTGCTGGAAACGGATGGTAAGGACGAATGGCTAGTAGCACCTCAAATTGGCGACCCTTTCCAGTTGACTCCTGAAGATATTAGCTTGCGGGTCGGTGCCGCGGGCATCGTCGGCCTGGGTGGTGCCACATTTCCTACTGCGGTCAAGCTCAATATGGGACGGGAAAATCATATTGATACGCTAATAATTAACGGGTCGGAATGCGAGCCTTATTTAAGCTGTGATGACAGATTGATGCAGGAACGCGCCGAGCAGATTATCGACGGCGTACGTTTGATGTTGCATGGCATGACAAATTCGCAGGGAACGAATTTGCATTTACCCGAAGGGGGCCGGGCAGGACAGCCCGGCATAAAAACCACAAACGCTGTGATTGCTATTGAAGACAACAAACTGCAAGCTTATCTTGCCATGCAAGCAGCTGCCTCACCTTTTTCGAATATTAAAGTGATACAAATTCCTACTCGCTACCCGATGGGCTGGGACAGGCAATTGATTCGTTATGTGACGGGCAAGGAAGTTCCGGTAGGTTGCCGCTCATCAGAAATCGGTGTGACCATTCATAATGTCGGCACCGCATACGCTACCCATAAAGCCATTCGCCACGGACAGCCTCTGGTTAGCCGTGTTATCACCGTATCAGGTGGCGCAGTGGCTCGTCCCATGAATGTTGAAGTACCCTTGGGAACATTAATCTCTGAGCTGTTCAAATTTTGTCAGGTTAATTCTGACCAAATTGCGCGCATCGTCATGGGCGGCCCGATGATGGGCGAGTCCCTGCCGCACACGGGTTTGCCCACGGTCAAAGCTACTAGCGGCATACTGGCATTAACCGCAAGCGAATTGAAAAGCACTGATGAACAACCCTGTATCCGTTGCGCCAGTTGTGTCAGTGTGTGCCCGGCTGGCTTACGGCCCCTGGATATGGCGAACAATATCCGTATCAATCAACTGGATGTTGCTGTTGATATAGGGTTAAAAGACTGTATCAGCTGCGGTTGCTGCTCCTATATCTGCCCCTCTAATATTCCCCTGGTACAGTATTTCAAATATGCCTCGGGTGAAGTCGCGGCCAGACAGCAAGCCCAACACAAGTCCGAACAGACCAAACGTTTGATTGATGCGCGCAATGCCCGCATGGAACGTATAGCGCAGCAACAACTTGAAGAAGAGCAAGCCCGAATCGCGGCAAAGGCCGAGCGGGAACGTCTAAAAGCCGCCGAACAGGAGGCCTTGGTATGATTCCGCACATGAAACCCAGCAGTGGTGCTCATGTTGGAGCTAAAGCGAGTGTCAGCCACATTATGTGGCAGGTCATACTGGCGATTTCGCCTGCGACCGCATTTGGCATCTTGTGTTTTGGCTGGCCGGCTTTGAATCTGTTTATTATTACCGTGTCATCAGCAGTTTTTTTTGAAGCCTTCTGCTTTCGTCTGTCGGGAAGAATCGCCACACCGGTCATTATGGATGGCTCTGCGTTATTGACCGGCTGGTTGCTGGCCATGACATTACCGCCTTGGGCGCCGTGGTGGATTGGCGTGGTCGGTTCCGGGCTGGCGATTATTTTGGGTAAACAGGTTTATGGCGGGCTGGGACAAAACCTGTTTAATCCCGCCATGCTAGCCAGGGTCGCTTTGCTGATTTCCTTTCCTATTGAAATGACCACATGGCCCAATGTGTCGCCGCTGTTTTTTTCACATTCGCCGGACCTATTCGAAAGCTGGCATATCACCTTTGCAGGCTTGGAAAATAGTGACGCGACCACGGGCGCGACGACGCTGGGTTTTATCAAAACCGAATTCTCGCAAAACCATGTGTTATCCGAAATTTTGAAAGACTATTCCGGGTTTCTAAACTTTATCGGCTGGACACGCGGCAGCCTGGGTGAAACCTCAACGTTGTTGCTGGTCTTGGGCGGCGTTTGGTTAATCCGGCAGGGCATTATTCAATGGTATATTCCGATGTCTTTATTGCTGACGGTTACGGTGTTGGCCAGCGTTTTCCACCTTATGGACGACCAACATTTTGTCAGTCCATTTTTGCATTTGAATTCAGGCGCGATGATGTGCGTGGCATTTTTTATAGCCACTGACTATGTCACCTCGCCCAATACGAAGGCGGGACAGCTGGTTTTTGGCGCAGGATGCGGACTTCTGATTTTCGTCATTCGTACCTGGGGCGCGTATCCCGAAGGTGCGGGATTTGCCATATTGCTGATGAATGCGGCGACACCGCTGATAGATCATTACATACGGCCCCGGATTTACGGGCGTGATCGCAAAGGTAAACCCCTTGAGATCCCGAAATCATAAATGGAACGCAGATGACACAGATGAATATGATGAACACAGATAATTCAAGAAAAATCTTATTGAATCATAATGATCAGCGTCATCAGCGTTCTATTTCTCAAACTGCTGAGTAATTATGCCTTTCGATAAATTCGCGCTCCGACGTGGAAATTCATCAAATGTTTGAAACAGAGACTGAACCATGAAAATTGACTCCGCAACCCTCCAACGTTTGAAAGAAAAAATTGCCGTTTACAGGGAGTTTCTCAAAAACTGGCTGGAACCGTCGAACCTGGCAAGGCTGAGACCCAAACTGGAATTTCAAACAGGCATTTTAGCGGGCTTCGCCTTGCTTGCCAGCGTGTTGCTCGGCGTGACCAATTGCAGTACGGAAGACACGATTCAACAGCGGCTCAATGAAGATTTGATCAAATCGCTGGAAGAAGTTGTACCAGCCGCCTTGCACGACAATGACATGTTGCAGGACACGCTGACTATCCCTTCCGCCGATTTTAATATCGGCGCGAACGAAACCACGGTGTATCTGGCTAAAAAGTCCGGCAAAGTTACGGCCGTGTGCTTTAAGTTTATCGCACCTGACGGTTATTCAGGAGCAATCAATATGATTATGGGCGTTGACCGCGACGGCAACATTTTGGGTGTGCGCGTGCTTAGTCACAAAGAGACTCCCGGATTGGGCGATAAAATTGAAGCGGCCAAATCGGATTGGATATTGAATTTTACCGGCCGCTCCCTGGACAATTTGACGTCGGTACAATGGGCTGTTAAAAAAGATGGCGGTGTGTTCGACCAATTTGCCGGCGCGACCATAACCCCGCGCAAGTCGGTACAAGCCACTTATCGCGGCTTGCAATTGTTCAAAGCGCATCAAGCGCAACTCATTAATCCTTGAGGAAATCGCCATGTTCATGTCAGAAACCTACCGTAAAATCGCCAGTGACGGTATATGGAACAATAATATTGTCTTCGGGCAAAACCTGGCGCTGTGCCCCTTATTGGCAGTGACGGGCACTGCAACCAATGGGCTGGGCATGGGTTTGGCTACGCTGGTGGTAATCACGGCTTCCAACGGCCTCATTTCACTGACGCGGCATTTGATCCCCAGTGAAATCCGCATCCCTATTTTCGTGCTGCTCATCGCCGCACTGGTGACGTTGGTCGATATTTTAATGAATGCCTGGGCACATGAACTCTACAAAGTGCTGGGCTTGTTCATTGCCCTGATCGTCACCAATTGCGCGCTATTAGGGCGCGCCGAAGCCTTTGCTTCCAAACAGCCGGTCAAACAGGCCTTGTGGGACGGCTTCATGATGGGCCTGGGTTTTACCCTTGTCCTTGTGGCCCTTGGCGCTGCGAGGGAAATCAGTTCCGCTGGAACGCTGTTCGCCAATGCCTCATTGTTGCTGGGCGAATCGTTCAAGTTTCTGGAAGTCACCGTTATTCCCAACTACAAAGGCTTTCTATTGATGGCGCTACCTCCGGGCGGCTTCATTATGCTGGCTTTTATCATTGTCGGTAAGCGTCTGATAGACCAAAAATTCGCGCAGAGAAAAGTACAACCCGCTGTAATAAGCGAAGCTATAACAGAATAAACGAGGAGACATTGTTATGAACGTCGGTGTTTGTTATGCAGAAGTTGATAGACAATTATGGATGCGCCTGGAAGTGCCTGACAGCAGTACGATTGAAGAAGCGATCAATCTATCCGGGGTATTAAAACTCTACCCGGAAATAAACCTGGGTAACCAGAAGGTGGGTATATTCGGCAAAATTGCAGCCTTGGATACGCCTGTAAAGGAAGGAGACCGAGTGGAAATTTATCGCCAAATCACTGTCGACCCGCTAACTGTGCAGCGGCGAAGACGTTAAGGCCTCCGGCTTAAAGCGTAACATCGGTAGGGAGCAAAGGCGCGCACAGCACGCCCTACCTATGCGCGACTAAATAACATAGTCAAAAAAGCAAATGCTCAAGTTATTTCATTCCTGATTAATCTGAAAAGGACCTAAAGGAAACACTATGTATATATGTGTTTGTAAAGCAGTAACCGACTCGCAAATCTTAACGGCTATCGAAAACGGTGTTTGCACACGTAAACAGCTGATTCATTGTTTCGGAGTGGGCAAGGATTGTGGAAAATGTAATAAAGAAGTAAGTGATCTACTCAAGCGAGGAACTGAATTACCCGTTGCAATAAATCACACCATTCTTTAATAAAGAGAAC
>Ga0105097_10000772_pt1 | contig 14970 bp, 12 predicted proteins | sample PPLLak12cMay2015_FD_87035 | JGI IMG/M metagenome (GOLD analysis project Ga0105097, IMG submission 87035) | Freshwater sediment microbial communities from Prairie Pothole Lake near Jamestown, North Dakota, USA - PPLs Lake P7 Core (1) Depth... | ecosystem: Environmental > Aquatic > Freshwater >... | reverse complement strand
TTGACCTGCCTGAAAATGAAAAACCTTCCTGTGCTTTGGCTTCAAAACCAGTGTATACGCCCCTCCGCGTTCAGGTTTAATTTCATCCACCAGAAAGGGGTTCTTGATCAATACCCACGGTTTATAGACGCGAACATAGAAAATTAAACCGATCCAAAACAGGGAATAGATTATCCAAAGCTCTCTTTTCAGGAGGGTATTTAGATAATAACCTGCCAGGTAAATATGAGCGAAAGCAAAGGAAACTGCAGCGATCGCCAGGATTCCATGCCATATCCGCCAGCGATTGTATTCAATTCGCCATTTTTTCCGATACACAGATGTGAATATCAGAGCAGTAATCGCTAACAAGCTCAAGACTGCTGCCCTGGCTCTAAGCGGAGCGGTGAAGAAATTGAGCAGGCTGATCAACTTCGGGGAGAAAATAAAAAGTATCAGGACGTGAGATATGGCAAGGATGTAAGCCACGATCGAAATCTGTTTATGGAAGTAATATACGATATCGCTTCCATAAGGAGCTTTTATCACCTTAAATCGGGCTGTTAATACGAATTGGAGCATCCACATTGCGATGGCACAATAACCGATCGCAACCGAAAAATCCCGCCAGAACTCCCTGCCTGGGGGAGGGGAGCCAAGCAATAAGATAATTACAGGCGCGAGGGTGAGGAGAATATAAACAAGAATCCAAAAAATTCCTTGCAGGGTCTTATTGATGCTCATTATTGTAATTATATAAGATTAGATCGTAGTTGACAAAACTCATTGTGATATTGAGACGTTTAATTTAAACAACACAAACCATCACTGAATAAGCATTTCCACAAAAAGGTCAACTACAACTCACCGTACAACAGGTTGACACGGTTTCATCGGCTTGTTATAGTTGCCCGTTATTTAACTAATTAAGGAAAATCATGACCACAAACAACAAGAAATTATTCTCAATCTTTCTCATCGTTTTTATCGATCTTCTTGGTTTCAGTATCATCCTGCCCTTATTGCCATTTTATGCTACTGCTTTTGGAGCGAATGCTGTCACGACCGAAGCGCTGGTCGCCATATATGCGCTGATGCAATTTATCAGTGCTCCCCTCCTTGGGAGGTTATCGGACAGGCAGGGTAGGCGAATTGTCCTCCTGTTGAGCCTGGCTGGAAATATTGTCGCGTATATCATTCTTGGTTTCGCGAACAGCCTGCTGATAATGTTCGTGGCGCGTGCCCTGGCGGGGTTGTTCAGTGGGAACATCTCTGTCGCCCAGGCATATATCACCGATATCACCGACGAGAAAAACCGTGCCAAGGGTTTGGGTCTCATCGGAGCCGCGTTCGGTCTCGGGTTTATATTCGGACCCGCCATGGGCGGATTTCTGAGCCAATTTGGATCAATGGTTCCTGCGCTTGTATCCGCAGGGTTGGCACTTATCAACCTTGTGCTGGTTTTCTTTTGGCTTCCGGAATCCCTCACGAAGGAACAACGGGAAGCCCGGCGGGGAATCAAAAAGCAGGTGCCTTTCACGATCCCGGCACTCATCGAAGTTCTTCGCAGACCGCACATCGGACCACTTCTTTCGACCCGTTTCTTTTTTGCCATCGCTTTTTCGATGTTCACCTCGGTTTTTGCCCTGTATGGTCTTTATAAATTCCAACTTGATGAGCGTTCCACTGGGTACATCCTGGCTTACCTGGGAGTGATCACCGTGATCGTCCAGGGATTCCTCATTGGCAGATTGACCGCGAGGTTTAAAGAGGCAGTGTTGATTTTCTGGGCTATCGCGATCTTATCGATTTCGCTTATTGGTTGGTCTCTTACGCCATCCCTGCCGGTATTATTTATCGTCCTCATCCCCATCGCATTTTCCGGGGGTGTTTTCAACACGGTGATCAATAGTTCGATCAGTAAAGCTGTCCGTCCGGATGAAGTGGGAGGAATGCTTGGCATTGGTGCATCGCTGGAGAGCGTCACCAGGGTGATATCCCCCATCCTGGGTGGTATCTTATTACAACAATTCGGTGCGGGTGCGCCCGGTATCTTTTGTGCGGTTGTCACCGGGGTATTGGCGATCTATCTGTGGCGGACCGGGGAACGCCCGATCAATGTTGAAGAACCGGGATGATGTTTACAACCGCTTAAATGTGATTTTCTTCGCCAGACTGACCGGCGAGGATCTTCAACTTTTCTCGATGCGTACGGTAAGCCAGGATTGCGCGGTCACCTGGCAACAAAATTTGCCCCATCTTTTTCAACCCGGTTTTCTTGGGGTGAATCACACTTACAACCCGTTTATCCTGGTTGGCGATGACGATGCTTCCCAACACTCCGATCCAGTTGACAAATTCTTTGAGTAACGGGATCCTGATCGCATTCTGGTAATACCTGCCGTAAAGGATACCGTTTTCCTCATCGACCGGAACGAATGCGATCAGGATGCGGTTGCCTTCACCTAAACGGTTCTGCCATAAATTAGGGAATATGAAGATAAGTAATGGTTCCCAGGCAGGTTGGGGGATCTCCTCAGGTTTCATCGCTGGAGAGCCGTCATCCAGGCGGTTGTACACCCATAATTTTAAAATACCATCTTTTTGCTCTATGTAAGGCCCATCCACCAAGGACCTTCCTCCTGCGCCGATGGTATTGTGGTGCACGAAAGGCAGGTGCATCACATCCAGTTGATTCTCCACCATGCGTGAGTAATGGACCGGCCAATATTGCCGGAAACTTGCATAGCTAAATCGTTCATCAATATCCTCATAATATTTGGGAGCCTTCAGGGGAGCCTGACCAGTATTTCCCCAATAGATCCAGATCCACCCATGAGCTTCGTGAACCTGGTATGTGGATACTTCAAGCGCATTTGGAATCTTTCCATTTTTCCCTATCGCAGGAACCAATTGGCATTTCCCATTTTGGTCGTATTCAAATCCATGAAAAGGGCATCGCAATTTCCCATCGACTACTTTTCCCTGGCTCAAGCGTGCGCCCAAATGGGGACAAATATCTTGCATGCAGGATACTTGGCCATCCGATGTGCGCCAGAATACCAACTTCTCCCCCATGCGCGTAACGGCGAGAGGTTTACCCTGCTTTACTTCATTTGCGTCAAGAACGATGTACCATTGATTTCGGATCATGCGGCACCTTTGGGTTGGGATAATTCGGATTTTAAAAATTTTCTTCCTAGTTGGACTTCCGATATCTTTCCAACGCGCTTATCCTTGCCTGCTCATGGTTTACGATTGGAAGGGGGTAATGTTTTCCGATCAAACAACCGGTGGAAAGTTGAATATCGTGGGGCATTGACCTCGGAGAATGGATAAATTCATTTGGAACTTCAGCTAATTCAGGAACCCAGCGGCGAATATACTCCCCACTTGGATCAAAGCGCTTACTTTGAGTGACCGGGTTAAATATCCGGAAATATGGGGCGGCATCTGTTCCCGTTCCGGCAACCCATTGCCAGCCGCCGTTATTGGCAGCCGGGTCACCGTCGATCAGATTTTCCATAAACCATTTTTCTCCCAGTTGCCAATTGATGAGTAAATCCTTCACCAGAAAGGATGCGGTGACCATCCTGGCTCGGTTGTGCATCCACCCGGTTGATTTCAACTGCCGCATTCCCGCATCCACGATCGGATACCCGGTCGTGCCATTCTGCCAAGCTTTGAGTTCCAGACCTGGACGATTCCACGCAATATCCCGCATGCCAGGACGGAATGCTTCTTTGATTACATATGGGAAATGATAGAAAATGGAATTGTAGAATTCCCGCCAGGTCAGTTCGTTTAGCCAGCTGCGCGCTGAAGCTGTTTCAACTGGGTTACAAGCCCGATGAACGGCTTCAAACGCACGCGAGGATACAGTGCTGGGGGCGATCATCCCAAAACGCAAGTATGGAGAAAGCATCGAAGTCGCATCCAATCCCATCCGATCCCGGTTGATCTCATAACCATTCAATTTTTCCCGAAAAAAGGTATTCAAGCGCATCTTAGCTTCCACTTCTCCGGCAGGAAAAAGCGCATCGCTCGAAGATGGGGGAAGGGGTACCGATAATAGGGAGGCAGCTGAGTACCAATGAATACCTCGAACGGGGATAAATTTATAAGATATTGGCAGAGACATCCATTTGTTCTTGTATGGGGTAAAAATGGAGTAAGGCGAACCATCCATTTTGGTAACGATTTTCGGGTGATGCAGGGTCATACCAGGAGTCAAACGTAGCGGCAGGAACCTGCCAATCTGAAAATCTCTTCGCCTCGCGTAAGGACTGTAATCCTCCTCGGCACAGATAATTTCTGCACCTGTTTCGCTAATCAGCCGCGCGAGCTCCTCCAATGGATTACCCCGCCGAAGGACCAACCCGGCGCCTATTTTTTTTAACTCCTGATCCAGCACACTAAGCCCTTGGAATAGAAAATTCTGCCTTCGAGGTGCGTTTCTTCCAAGCAGGTGATCATCCAAAATGAAAACCGGGATCACCGCTCCCGCCAGGCTGGCCTGCTCGAGTGCGAAATTATCCTCCAACCTGAGGTCACGGCGAATCCACCAAATGGAAACAGGCATGCATTCCTCCGGGATGAAGTATCCCATGATTTGGCATTTTCCAAGCAACGCGATACGGATTATTCAAAATTCATTCAAATCGGGTAAGATTTACCGTGCAGAGGAAATTATGAGCAATTCATGTCCAGCAATTACTATTGTGGTCTTTGGAGCTTCGGGAGATCTGACCTGGCGGAAACTTCTCCCAGCTTTGTACAATAATTATAAAAAGGGTCGGTTTTCTGTCTGCGCGAGGATCGTTGGCTTTGCACGCCGACCGTTCAGCGATGCGACTTTTCGCGAGCATCTGAAAACAGGTGTGGCTCAATTCAGCCCCGAAACCTTCGACCCGCATTTCTGGGAGGAGTTTTCTGGGATGATCCACTATTTCCAGGGTAACCTGGACATCTCTGAAGATTTCTTTCGCTTAAAGAATTACCTTAAAGATCTCGAACAAGGCGATGCGGACCGGATCTATTATCTCGCGACCGCTCCCGAACATTATGCTCCTGTGGTTGCTGGCCTGGGCAGTGCTGACATGGCAACCCAAGCATTAAGAAATTGGCGCAGGATAATTATCGAAAAACCCTTCGGTCGGGATCTGGATTCTGCTCGTGAATTGAACCGGGTTGTGCACGGTGTCTTTGAAGAGGAACAGGTGTACCGCATCGATCACTACCTGGGTAAGGAGACAGCCCAGAATATCCTTTTCTTCCGTTTCGCGAATACGATCTTCGAACCGGTTTGGAACCGAAATTTTGTCGAAAACATCCAGATAACGGTTTCGGAGACCGTGGACGTGGGGCACCGCGCAGGGTATTACGATACTGCCGGCGTTGTCCGGGATATCTTTCAGAACCACATCCTCCAGCTGCTGACGCTGGTGGCAATGGAACCACCCAGTTCCTTCAATGCGGATGCGGTTCGCAATGAGAAAAACAAGCTACTGGAAAGCATTCGCCCCATCAAATTGGAGGATACAGTCCGCGCGCAGTATGAAGGATACCCAGATACAGAAGGTGTGGCACCTGGTTCAAAGACCCCCACCTACGCCGCGCTCAAGCTGCTGATCGACAATTGGCGATGGCAGGGAGTGCCCTTCTATTTACGATCTGGTAAAGCCATGCACCGAAAAACTTCCGAGATCATCATCGAGTTCCGCAAACCACCGCACCTGATGTTCCACCTTCCACCGGGGAGCAATTTTTCGCCGAACGTGCTCTCCCTGTGCATTCAGCCTGATGAGGGTATCCACCTTCGTTTCCAGGCCAAGGTGCCGGATTCCGACCAGGAGATGCGCCCGGTCGATATGGATTTCCACTATCCTTCTTCATTCAAGGGTGGTCTGCCGGATGCCTACGAGCGCCTGCTCTTGGATGCGCTTGCCGGTGACGCATCCCTCTTCACTCGAAGTGACGGGATCGAAGCGTCCTGGCGGCTGGTGGATCCGGTTATCCGCGGGTGGGATGAAAAGGATTTACCGAAATTAACCCGGTATGCGAAAAATACCCCCGGACCGAGCGAATCAGATTCGCTGCTGGAGCGGGAGAGGCACTTCTGGCGGGAAGGATGTGTTTCTTCGGAAGGTATGGCGGATGCCTCAGATTGAGGTATATCCGGATGCAGATGCATTAGCCACCCAAGCCGCGAGGGAATTTTCCGAACTTGCAGAAAATGCCATCGCCGCATGCGGCAGGTTCACAGTGGCGCTCTCCGGGGGATCAACCCCGAAAAGGATGTTTCAGCAGCTTTCGGCTATGGTCTTGGACTGGAGACATATCCACCTCTTCTGGGTGGACGAGCGCTGCGTGCCTCCCGATCATCCTGATAGTAATTACGGGATGACCGCAGAAGTATTGCTGAACAATATCAAAATCCCCAGCGAAAATATCCACCGCATCCAGGGCGAACTACCCCCGGAGCAGGCAGCCTTGGTTTATGAAAAAGAGCTGCGGGATTACTTTGAAGAGAAGCTACCGGTATTTGATCTCATCCTGCTCGGTTTGGGATCTGACGGGCACACGGCATCCCTGTTTCCCGGGTCCCCTGCGCTCCAGGAGAAAAAAAGGTGGGTTGTTGAGGTGAAGCACGACACTCCTCCGCCTCCTTTGGTGGACCGGGTTACGCTGACTTTCCCCGTCTTGAAACAGGCGGGAGAGGTCATTTATCTTGTTTCCGGGAAAGAAAAGTCAGGGATCCTCTCAAAAATTCTCAAATCCTCTTCGATTTCAGAACCTATTCCTGTTTCAGAATTATCGGATAATCAATCAAACACACGCTGGTTCATAGATAGGGATGCAGCCGCTGGCTGGTACAAATCATGAAATTCCATAAGCCTTCCTGGTGAAATTTATTAGATTTATTCATAACTTCATTAATCAAGCGATGAAGTTTTCTTAACCTTTTTCCCATATTTATTACTGATCAAGCCATAACGAATAGGGGAGAGTATCCAGGATCTTGAATGTCCCATCCGGTTGCATTTGAACTGTGTAATCAAATTCCGTTCGAAAATCACAATACTTATCCTTGGGTAGATCATGGCAAGGCGGCCAGACTACCGGAGTCCCATCCGGATTGGCAAATTGAACCCTAAAAAGATATGTATCTGGAAGGGTCTGTGCTTGATAAGTAACATTCAAGAGCTTTTGACAGGGGAATCTTTCATCAGTGCAAAGGGCTTCCAGAACCGCAGACTTGTTTTCAGGTTCAACCCCCGGCAGCATACCCGAGAGCCATTCCACGATAATTGAAGCATCACTGTATTTCAGGTCATTCGAAGCTTCTGAATATTTACCGTTTGATAATTTGTCGAGGTAATCAATAAGGAATTCACGGGCGGGATCCATTTTTTCCACTGGCAGGCCGAATTGGGCAATATCATAATCGTGAACAGCCAACAGCTTTTTTTGATCCGGCGAGAAGGTTAGAGAAATTGGCCAATCAAATGGGGTAAGGGGAAAATAAGGTTGGGGTATTTCGATCTCTTTCCACGAGGTGGTATCCCAAGCACTGATTTTGGGATCATAATCGCCGGAAATTACCTGGTAATCTCCCAGCCTGCCAAAGATAACCAATAGTTTTCCATCCGGACTGAATGAATATGGAGCATCAGGCAGCAATTCAAATGCTGCTGGTTTAATTCGGGTGACCAGATCGCCGCTTGCAATATCGATGATCGCGTATCCTTCCCCTTTATCCGATTTAGAATCGGTAAGGAGAAGGGATTTGTTATCCGGTGTAAAACCAAAATTCCACTTGGAATATTCCCTCAATCCGGGAGGTATGGTTTGTAATTTTTCTCCCGTTTGAAGATCATAGATATGGATGACCAGATTCTTAAAACTCTCCATCACTGCTATCTTAGTGTTGTCGGGGCTGACGGATGACGCAATTCCTTGAAAACTATAGATAGCCTTCGAAATAGGATTCTCCATATCCCACCAGTCTATCTTCCCCTTTCCGTTACAGGGATTATAGATATGCGTGATTAAATATTTCCCATTCGGTGAAAAATATGGAGTCACTTTATTACAATTTTCTACAGCAGGTTGCATTTCGGGGAGTTCATTTCCTGAAGCAACATCCCAAACCCGGATAGTACTATCAGGGTAGTTATCAGCTTTTAGATAAGTAATACCGGTATAAAGAGTCTTTCCATCGGGGGAAAAAACCATGCTCTCAACGATTGAGTTATACCCATTCAATTCATGGGTGATTTCTCCAATCTCAGTATCCACCAGCCAGACGCGAGGCTCGATGCAGGTCGTATCATACTGGCCATAATAAGCTATCGGGGTATGGCACCCGGCAATTGCAAGGGTTTTACCATCCGGGCTGAATTTAAATGCTGACACGATTGTTGTCAGTGGTTCCAGTTTATGGATCACCTTTCCAGTTTCCATATCGTTTAAGAGGATCAAAGGTGATTCACAGACACCATTGGAACCCTCTTGATAAGTACAACCCCAACCAGCGAGAAGGCGTTTATCCGGACTGATAGAGCTCTTCATAAGTTTGAAAGAGCCTTCACCGGAAAGCATAAATGATCGCACTACCTGGAGATCTTTAATTGTTTCGTTATCGATCACTTCCGGAAGGGGAACCTGGGTGGGGGTTGGGGATGGTTCAGCGGTGGCAGTGGTTGTCGGAGGAGGTACTGGCGAGGGGGAGGATTCAACTTGATTTGTGGAAGCTGCGCTTACAGGTTCACTCATTTGTTGCTGGGGAGAAGAGCCGCAGGCGACGAGGATTATGCCCAACAGGATAAAGGTTATCTTTTTGAATAAAAGAGATTTCATTTTTGCACCTTATTAGTAAACTATATAGGATAAATAATACAGTATTTATCATAATAAAGCAATACAAGATAATGTGTTCTTCAGCGGAATAATCATCATCTGATTTTCTTTAAATGGTTGAATATTTCTAGATGAGGGTTATGAATTGATAAGTTCCACAGGTTTTCTATAAATGAAAAGTCTCCTGGGAAGGATCTAAATATTCTTCACGTCAAACTGAATTATTTGCTGGTTTGTAAATAACATGGACGATGAAGCTAAGTTCTCTAGAATATTCCCCAGATGGTATGCCAGACGATATCTGCCCAAAAGTGGATACCAATAGGCGCAAAAAGCCCGAATTTCTTGAAGTAATGTGCGGCGAAGATTGATAGGATCCCGTTCATCAGGATAATTTCAGCCAACAGCAGGGGAGGCAGCAGGGCCGGGCTATTTACGCCGAAGAGGATCATCGCTGTGGGCGTATGACTGGCTCCGTGTGCGATGGCTGAGAGAATTGCCATAACCCAATAAACAATCGACAAACCCCGCCCGCGCAGAATTACCTTGCCGATTAGCCAGGTCCAGAATGAAATAAAGAATAAGCGAAAGAGCATTTCTTCACCGATCCCGGCTGAAAGGGATGCCACAATCGAAGTCGGAAACGGCGGGTGTATGATCTGCCCAACCCCATTGATCGGGCTGAAGACCAGGTCAAGTATGATCAATACAACACCGATTAGCGCTCCAACGATTGCAGGGATGAGAAAGCGTTGCTTATTGGTTACCCGCTCGTCCCAAATATCCGGGAATCCGATCTTGCGCCAGAGGATCATCCCGATGAATCCCAGGATGCCATAGATAAGCAGGGTTCCACCCGCGCTGACCAGCGAGATCAACCACTTGGGGATCTGGAATTGTGGAATCTGAGGTGCTATGTCGCCCTGCGGAAGAATGGAATTTAATCCTGCGCAAATAGCCAGGATCACCAGCAGGATGAGAAACGTGACGTTGGACTTCACTTTTTGGCTCATTTTAAAAGCACCCTCCCATGCAAAAAAATATTCTATCCATCTTTATTGATATTTGGGATACTTTCAGGTAAATCCAGAACGATCAGGGCGAAACCGGCATACTCCCCGCCCCGGAACCAGGGAGCAATCGAGACCAGCTTCTTCAAACCGCCTTTTTCGGTCGTATAGATCACATGTTTGCGTTGGTTCACCACAGCCATCATCTGTTTGCGGGCATTTTCATTGTGGTGCTCAAAAACATTACTGCCGATCATCGTTGCCCCGCCTTCTTTTTCGTAGATCTGAATGGCAACATTGCTCATTTCGAGGATCGTTCCGGCAGCGTCGCAGACCATGATCTCAGCCGGGTAAGTCTGCACCCATTCACTGGCAGATGTGCGGGGATTCATCCCTTCACCGCGCCTTTTCCCAGACCGCGAACCAGGTAGCGCTGGGCGAGCAGGGCGAAGATGATCACCGGGATCAATACCAGTGACCCAGAGGCGGCGATACGACCCCACAATATGGATTTGTTGGTCATGAAAGAGGTTATGATCACCGGCAGGGTTCTCGCCTCCCGCCCGGTGAGAATGACCGCATACAGGAATTCATTCCAGCAATAAATAAAGGCCAGGATCGCCGTGGCTGCAATTCCTGGTACTGCCAGCGGCAAACTGACGCGAATTAGGGCACCGATCCGGGAGCAGCCATCGATCATGGCTGCTTCTTCCAATTCGATCGGTACATCATCAAAGAAACCGGTCATCATCCAGATGGAAAGGGGGATGGTGAAAGTAAGATAGGAAACGATGAGTGCCTGGCGCGTGTCGATCCAGTCCAGCCGATTGAAGAGTACGTAAAGAGGAACCACAAGAACAATGGGTGGCAGCATTTGAGGTACCAGCGCACCCATCTTTAGCCAGAATTTCCCGCGAAAGCGGAAACGCGAGAATCCATAAGCTGCCAGCGAACCCAGAAAAATTGCGATCGCCACCGTGATGAGCGCGATGGATACGGAATTCATAAAATACTTGCTGAAATTGGTAGACGAAAGCACCTCGTTGTAATTCTGGGTAGTGGGAGCGAAGACCCACACCGGTGGAATGGCAAAGGTCAGGTCCGGCTCTTTGAATGAGGTGATGAACAGATAGACGATCGGCGCGAGCGAAAGGAAAACAGCCAATACTACTAGCGAATAAATGATGATCTTGCTGGCAATCTTGAGTACGTGGTAATTCCTTCTGTGCATACCTTATTCCTCCTTTCCGATCGATCGCGAAATCAGGGCGGCAAATACCAGCATGATCAGCATCATAATGAAGGAGGCTGCAGCGGCAACCCCGAGGTTGAAGGATTGGAATCCGTACCGGTACACATAGATACTGATGGTTTCCGTCACCCTTGCAGGGCCTCCCGCCGTCAAAAGGTAAATGACGTCAAAAATCCGGAAGGTATCGATGAACCGCCAGAGGAGTACAACCAGGATGATCGGTTTAAGGAAGGGCAGGGTCAGATAGGTGAAGGTCTGGATGGAGGAAGCCCCGTCGATCTTTGCGGCTTCGTATGGCTCATCCGGAAGCGTTTGCAAACCGGCTAAAAGCATCAGAGCAACGAAAGATGTTGTATTCCAAATATCCACAAGGATCACACTCCACATGGCGACCTGGGGCGAACTCAGCCATTCGACCGGGAGAATACCAATCTGTCCGAGATAATAATTTACCAACCCGTACTGATAATTCAACAACAAGCGCCACATCAAACCGATCACCACGTTGGTGCACATCATCGGGATGAGGATCAGCGCCCGGAGAAAACCCCGGGCTTTGATATCCTGGTTCAATAGCAGTGCCAACCCCATCCCGAGGATCAATTCAATAGTAACGGCACAAACGACGAAGGTTAGCGTGATGCGGAGTGCGTTGAGAAAATCCGGGTTGGAAAAAAGCTGGGTGTAATTCTGAATATCTGAAAAGGGAATGCCCTGTTTGAAGGTTCGCAGTGTCCAGGTATGGAAGCTGAGCCAGAGAGCATATCCCAGGGGGTAAAGAAGAATGATGATGAGAACAATGAATGCTGGAGAAATGAAAAAAAACGGTTCAAATTTCCGGATGAATCGGTGGAAGGTCCAGGGTCGTTTGCTGTGGGTCAGTGCCATTAAATCACCAGGTTAGGATTTTAATCGGGAGGGGATGATCGAAGTAGCAATTTCGACATCCCCTCCCGCACTTACATACCTAGATCATGAATCGCTATTGGATATAACCGCCGGCTTTGAGGATCTCATTCAGCTTGGCAGCCATCTCATCCAGTGCTTCCTGAGGGGTCTTGGTGCCGGTTACTGCTGCAACAATCCCTTCATTGACTACTGGCAGCATTTCGGGAGAGACTGTCAGGGTCGGGAAGATCGAGCGGTAGGGCATCACCTCGGCGAGCAAGGCAAACTGCGGGATCTTCTCTACAACTGCCGGATCGCTCAGTGCTTTAATATTACCGGGGATACCACCGTTCATCGCCCAAAGTTTTGCGCCTTCCGGGCTGGTGAGCCATTCGATGAATTTATAGGCTTCCAACTGGTTTTCAGAGCAGGCGGGAATCGCCCAACTCCACTGGCTACCACCAGTGTGGCGCTTGATCGAACCGTCATCCTGTTTGATTCCAGGGGGGATCACATAACCGAGCAGCGGATTTCCATCGGCATCGCAGAGGCTCTTTTCGCAGCTCAGGAGGTCCTGGGCTGCAGCCATCCATTCGATTCCCATGGCAGCCTTCCCCTTGGAAAGGGCTTCCAGGATCTCAACGTAACCATAAGTAGTCACATCGGGTGGAACCAGGCCTTCCTTGAGGAGGTTGGCATAGAAGGTGAGGGCTTTCACCCCGGCTTCGTTGTTGATCGCGACTGTGTTATCCGGGTTAAGCAGCTCACCGCCCTGGCCAAAGAGGTAATACATGTAATCCCACCAGGCTTCGTCGGGTTTGTTCCCGATCACAGCGCCATAGACACCATTGGCGGGGTCATTGAGCTTCTTGGCGGCTGCGTAGAAGTCCTCCCAGGTTTCGGGCGGGGTCAAGCCGGCTTTTTCGAAGAGGTCCTTCCGGTACCACAACCAGGCGGTATCCCCTTCGGAGGGCAGTGCGTAGGTCTTCCCGTCGTAGGTGAAGAAACTGGTTGCCATTCCATAGTCATCGAGGGTGAAATCCGGGCTGGCAACTGCGGGATCTTCAAAGAAGGTATTGAGATCTTTCAAACCTTCCGCGGCGACATACACCGGCACAAAATCGGACATGGCATAAAAAGCATCATAATCCGAGCCGCAGGTTGCAGTGATAGTGTTGAGTTTATCAAAATACGCCTCGCGGGCGACTTCCTCAACGATCACTTCCTTGCCTGTTTTCTTGGTGTATTCCTCGGCAACCTTCACCAGGTTATCATGTTCAGGTCCGGACCAAACTGCCACGACTACAGGTTTGGCTTCTTCAGCTGGCGCAGCGGGAGCTTCTTCTGCGGGAGCCGGTTCTTCGACGGCTGGTTCAGCCGGTGCTGGGGCAGCAGCCGGAGCACAGGCAGCCAGGATAAAGATAAGCACAGCAAGCAAAGCAAAGATCTTGAACTTCATTTTTTCCTCCATAAGATTGAAAGTTGACTTCTCTTACACTTGCAACTCAAATGCTATCTTTTTTCCGTTCACCTCCTTCAGGTTGGCTACCAATGTTTTTTGTATTGATCGAGGATCAACTCAGTCCGATCCCACGGTAGTTCACACATAATATTATCCACAGGATAAAGAATAAAACCATTCCCTGTGGCTAAGATCTCAAAGGCTTCATCGATCGCTGCCCGGATGCGGTCATCCTCCCACTGGCTGAGGGTCACCGCGGAGTTCATGCCACCCATCAGGCACATTCGGGATCCCATGTATTGCTTGGTCTCCTTCAGGTCGAGATCATCCTGAACGGGGTCGACACCGGTGAGGCAGTCGATACCGAGATCAAGAAGGTCGTCGCGAATGGCTTTCCAATCCTTGGTGATGATATACCGGAAAAGCGCGCCTTTGGAATGCGCCAGGTCGACCAGTTGTTTTAACCGCGGTTTGATGTAACGACGGAAGCTCTTGGGGGTCCAGAATATGGTGCCTTCATACCAGGCCATGTGGACCATCACATCCACGCCTTCACCCAGCACAAATTCCGCCCGCAGCAATTCCCATTCGAGAAGAGCATCGAAAAGCTCCTCCATGATCTTCGGTTCCAGCATCTGCCAGTGATGCACGTTATCGGTTCCGCATAACCAGACAGCCGCATCGCCCAGCGCAGTCCAGCCACCATCAATCGCCACACCAAGCCGTTGCGCCTCCCGGTGGATCAGGCTGGATCGCTGCCGGAATTCAGCAATCTGTTCCTCCGAAGGTCGAGCCAGGAGATGGCGCAGACGTTTTACATCTCCAATATCTTTAATGTAGGGTTCCGTTTGGCGCGGCAGGTTGAAATCGCTGAAAAGCATTACATCATCACCATGGATCCAATCTGCGCTTTGTTTGACAGTGATCGTGAGTGGTCCATCCTGGGTTTCAAACACCTTACGCAGGCGCGGATCGGTTTCAAATTCCAGGGGAGGAAGTTTCGTTACCGAAGATTTAATACCCGGGATCAGGTCGGCGTGGTATTCCTCCGTGTACCCAAGCGGGGGTTCTAAAAGGAGGGTATCATCCACTCCCAACTTCAGAAGGTTTTCCGCGCGAGTGAATTGATCCTGCCAATCGAATGGGATGTTATCGGCACCTTCGTGCATCGACCACAAGCGCAGGTAGAGGGGCACCCGGTCGACAGGTTTTCGTTGAATGGCAGCCAGGATGCGCTCGCGGGAATTCATGCATTCCCCTCGATGTACACATCCAGGTCGGGGAAGACGCCTTCCATCCCGGAAAGTTTGCAGAATTCCACCAGAACTTCCGAAGCATGGGCATAGACGGTCATCCAGTGGTGACCGAAGCCAAATTCATCCGCGGCGCCCCAGACCTTGGCAAGCGGGGATTTTAACTCGAAGCGCAGGGGATTGCCCTCGAAGACCATTCCGGTGGGAACAGCCTCGCCTTGAATGGAGCAAAGCCGGTAATTACCTCGCCTGCCGACCAGGTTC
>Ga0105097_10000771_pt1 | contig 14977 bp, 29 predicted proteins | sample PPLLak12cMay2015_FD_87035 | JGI IMG/M metagenome (GOLD analysis project Ga0105097, IMG submission 87035) | Freshwater sediment microbial communities from Prairie Pothole Lake near Jamestown, North Dakota, USA - PPLs Lake P7 Core (1) Depth... | ecosystem: Environmental > Aquatic > Freshwater >... | reverse complement strand
TTACAAGATAATTCTATATCAAATGTTAAATACATTAAGTTGATTGATAAGTATAACATTCCTAGAAACAAGGCACTTATATTCGGAAGTTCGGTTCTTGCTGCCCATGGATTGCGTCCAAATAAGGATTTAGATATTATTGTTACAAAAGATATATTTAACTCTCTTAGTATGAAACCAATCTTTGAAAAAGGTATTGCATCTTCAGGAGAAAAATTTCTAACAGATAAAGATCATAATATTGAGATTTATTATTCACCTGGCGTTTCTACATTAAATGCTATTGAACTATTTAAACGAGCTGATAATATTCAAGGTTATTTATTTGTATCTATAGCAGATATGATAACTTGGAAAAAGAAAATGGGCAGACCAAAAGATTTAGAAGATATTAAACTTCTTAATACAGTAAATAAGGATCACTTACTATGAACAACAACGTACAAAAATACATTCAACATCTTGCGGATCAAGCACCTACATACTCTTATCCGCAACCTCAAAAAATAGATAAACCAACAATACAAAAATCTTTAGAAGATAATGAGGAATGGGAAAAGACTGGTGAGAAAGAAGTAGAAGAAAAAGATGAGATGTTATATCCTAATCCATATCCAAAAAGTTTTGGAAGAGAACCAGATAAAGAACCAGTTAACCCTCCTAAACCAGAGCAACCAACTAATGAACAAGCTATTGGTTCATTTGGTCCAGAACATTTGAAAGAAGAAGATGATTCAGATGACGATGAAGATGATGACGATGATGATCATGATGACTTTACTAAGTATATTATGAAGTCATTACATTGGTGCTTTAAATCTGCTCATAATCCCAATGAGGTTGTAGAATGTTTCCAGGAACTAATTCCTGTTTGTCGTTTCAATGAAAAATGCAAAAAGAAAATGCAAGAATTTATAGACAAACATAATATTAAGATGGACATTGAAACCGGAAGTATATTTGTTAAAGATGCTAGTTATATGAAACCTGGTATATTAGATTCAAAACTAATAAGTGGAAAACCACTGGTTGAATTCTATTTGAACTATTTACAAAAATAATTAGAAAGGAAACTTGAACTATGAAAGAACTTCTTTTCTCTATTACAAAGAAAGATTTGAATATTACATTCTTTTCAGGTACGGGCGCAGGCGGACAGTATAGAAATAAGCATCAAAACTGTGTCCGTATTATACATCCTGAATCTGGAGCAATAGCAACAGGACAATCTAATAGAGATAGACAATCTAATATTAAAGAAGCTTTAGATGGTTTAGTTAAAAATGGTAAGTTTAAAGTTTGGCATAATAGAAAGATACAAGAAGTAATTACAAAGAAATCACTTGATGATATTGTAGATGATCTAATACAAGAAAAGAATTTAAAGGTAGAACAAAAAGTAGATGATAAATGGATTGAAATTAAGAAAGGAGAAACATTATGAGTACGTTTAAAGAAGTAGCACTTGAGATATCTAAAAGAGAAGGAAAAAAAGATCAAGTTAACATTGCTCAGATTAATGAGATCTTAAAATACACACTTGAAATTCTTTCTGATCTTCCTGAAGATAAACTAAAAGATCTGTTAAAAAAATAAGGAAGACTATTATGTCTGATAATCTTGAAGATCTCTATACTTTATTTGATTTAGAAACTGGTCCTAAATGGGCTGGTGGTTATGGATATCGGTGTAAGAAATGTGGTGCACCAACTTATTGTGAAGAACAATTTCTTCCATGTCAAGGTCAATTCATTCCAGTTAAGATTGTATGTTCAGAATGTAATATTAGATGGAAGTTAAAAATTGTTCTTGAACAAAAAGAAGATAGTAACAAATTATTAAATAGTTAAATGAGGGAAATTAAAATGAATAAATTAACAATGCTTAAAATTGGACTTTTTCAAACAACATCTGATAGTTCAAAGTTTACTAGAGAGCAAAAACAAGAACTTTTTAAGTTTATTAAAGAAGCTTCTTTAGAAGATTTAAAAGAACTACTAACAGAAGAAGTTGCAACTGTTGTTGTAGCTGCAGCTTTATCTGCTATGTTAGTAAAAACATCTTATGATGTATATCGAGAATATTTTTCAAAAGCTGCAAAGTTATGTAAACATGAAAAATGGAGTTCTATTCAGAGACATTTATGTATTATTGATGAAGAAGTTAAAGGAAGACAAAAACAAATTAGTTCTCTTAAAAGTGCAGTTTCTAAATGTTCTAAGTTAGATAGTCCTTTTAAACAAAATAAATGTAAAGGAATTATAGCTAAAGAAGTAAATAAAGTTGAATCGCAAATTATTAAATTGAAACAAGAAAAGAATGTTTATGAAAAAAGACTTGCAAAAAAGAAAGTCTAAACTAACTATTTTGAAAGGAGAATTTTTGAATGTCGATTATTAAATATTATACATCTGGAATTCCTGCAAGTAAGTCAATAACAAAGATTGAAGAACTTCTAGCAAAACATGGAGCAAAGGATATTATAAAACAATATAAAGATGGAATTCTTCATTCTATATATTTTTCAATTGAATTACAAGATGGAACTAGAATAGCATTTAAGCTTCCAGCTAGAGTTGAAAGAGTTAAAGAAGTTTTATTGAAAGCTACAAAGAGACCTAGATCTGGAACATTACAAAAAATAGATCAGCAAGCTGAAAAAACTGCTTGGAAACTTATATGTGACTGGGCTGAAATTCAACTTACATTAGTTGATTTAGATCAAGCTGAAATGATTGAAATATTTCTTCCTCATGTATATAATCCAAATAGTGATCAGACTTTATTTGATAAAGTAAAAGTTACAAATTATAAGTTATTAACGATAGGGGATTAATAAAGTAAATGGATGATACCAAGTCCACTTTTGTAATTGATAAGAAAGAGATGATAGGAGAACAGGACGATGATAAGCCTCCTCCCAACTTATGCGCTTTACCTGTTTGTAGGAGTGTTCGAATGGTTTCTCGCCTTATCTCGTACGCTGTTCACAATCAAGCGTCAGAAGTTCTTAGTTCCTGTGACAGTCTTTATAGAAAATTTAGTGGGACTTTTGGTATTCAAGAACTTTATTGAGCAAAATGATTGGATCATTGCTCTTTGTTATTCATTGGGATCTGCATTAGGAAGTATTATTCCATTATACATTATTAAAGTTAAGAAGGAGAATCAAAGTGGACAATCGAAAAAAATTAATTAGTATACTTGTTAATGATGATGATGATCAATTAGAACTTTTGATTCGACATATAGATAAACATTCAGCTCCTGGTCATTCTTTTGGTGTTGTTGTTGATCCAAAATCTTCTGAAGAGAAAACATTTGGAATTGATGGAGATGGATGGTTTAGAATACATAAGATTATAGTTAGAAAGATAGGAGATTATTAAATGTTAAGAAAGTATCATTGGCTTAGAGATTTACCAGACCAACGAGACTATAATGCATTAACAACTCCAAAGTTTAGTTTGATTCCAAAGATAGAACTTCCTTCTAAAATAGATTTAAGAAAGTGGTGTTCTAATATAGAAGATCAAGGAAGACTTGGAAGTTGTACTGGACAAGCAATTGTTGGCGCAATGGAATATCTCCAAAATCGGGCGTCTAGAAAAGGACGAAGAAAATACGTTGACTTGAGCAGACTATTTGTATATTATAATGAACGTCTTCTAGAAAATAGTGTTGCTGTAGATGCTGGCGCTTATATACGTGATGGAATTAAAGCATTAAAAATATGGGGTGTGTGTCCTGAAAGAATATGGCCATATAGGATTGCAAGGTTTGCAATAAAGCCAAAGAAAGTTTGTTATAGAAAAGCAAAGCAAAGAAGGATTAATGTATATGCTAGAGTTAATCAAAACATTTTAGATATTAAACAAGTTCTGGCAAGTAGATATCCTATTATATTTGGTTTCGCTGTTTATGAAAGTTTTGAATTGCCAGTAGTTGAACGAACTGGAGTTGTTCCAATGCCTAAACCAGATGAATATCTTCTTGGTGGTCATGCTGTTTTATGTGTTGGTTATGATGATTCAACACAAAGAGTTTTAGTTAGAAACTCTTGGGGAAGTGGTTGGGGTATGGGTGGATATTTCACTATGCCTTATTCTTATATAAATTCACCAAATTTAGCTGCTGATTTATGGAGTATATCTAGATAAGGAATAATATAGTGAGTACAATAGATAAAATATATGGCAAATCAATTAGTTCAATTGGACATATATATCGAGTTTCTAAATCCTTAGTTAGTAAGATGTATGGTTCTAATGTTCCATCTGGAGGAACAGGTTATGTATGGGAAGAAGTTGCAGCAGCATTAGCTGCAGAACGAATAGCTTCTCTTTGTTCTTTTGGAGGAACAGTTTATGGTGGTGGAATGGATAATGGAAATTTACTTCAATGGAATGGAACAAATTCGTGGGTTGAAGTTGCGGCTTCTCCTGGTGCTGGTTCCTGGATGATGAGTTTATGTGAACATGGTGGTTCATTATATGGTTCATTATTTGATGGTACATTATATGTATGGAATAATGTTAACGCTTGGGTACAAGTAGCCGCAAGTCCAGGAGCTGGTGGTGTTAATTGTTTAGTTAGTTCTGGTGGAAATTTATATGGGGGAGGGGGTTCCTCAGGAAAATTATATCAGTGGAATGGTGTTAACGCTTGGGTTTCTGTAGCAAATAAATTACAAGATGGAATTTTATCACTTACAACATTAAGTGGTCAAGTTTATGCTGGTACATATTTTATATTTCTAGGAACAGGAGGAAGATTATTTCAATGGAATGGGATTAATGCTTGGAGTTCTGTTGCTGGAAAATTAGGTACTTCTACATATGCATATGATATTAAGGTGTTTAATGGAAAAATATATTCTGGATCTAGAGATCAAGGATCTTTGAGAGAATGGAATGGTGTTAATGCTTGGGTAGAAGTTGCTACAACTAGTGATATTAATGAAAGTATATTTTGGTTAGATGTGGTTGGGACAAAATTATATGGTATGGGTTATGATACTGTGTTTTATCATTTTTATGAATGGAATGGAACTAACGCATGGATTGAATTAGATATTATGATTGATACACCTCATGATACATGTGTTCTTAATAATGAAATTTTTGCTGCTGGTGATAATGGCGTTTTATGGAGACATAAATTCTAATGTCAAAAATATATCTTGAAGAAATTTTTGGAATTCCAATTGAAGATGTTAGTCATATTTATGGAATTCCAGTATCTCAACTTTTAAAAATGTATGAAGCTTTATTGTCTAGTTCAAGTAGTTCAAGTTCATCAATGTCATATTCTAGTAGTTCTTCAAGTAGTTCAATAAGCGTTGCTCCACTTGCATGGGATTTTGGAGTAACTCCTGATACAATAGATCCAGGAGGAAATATAACAATAGGTGTTGAAGGAGGAAGAGCACCATACACTTGGAGTATTCTTTCAGGCGTTGGATATTCAATAGATGCTGTTACTGATCCTACAAATACATTAGAAGTTGTAGGAGGAGTTTGTGGAGTTAATTATGATGCTGTAGTTCAAGTACAAGTTGAAGATGATGCAGGAATAATAATTACAAGATATTTTCGTAATACTGGTGGAAAATGGACTCTTGTAGACTCATGTATAGCTAGACAACCAGGAGTTCCAGGGGATCCTTGTCATTATCCTGGTTGTACAAATGAATCTAGTGGTTTTCTTCCTCATTATGATATTGCGGAAGATAATATTACTCGTTATGGATATATTCAAGAAATTGTTGTTTGCCCTGGTGATGGTACTATTTGTGTTCAATGGTGGAATCCAGAAGGAGGCGCATGCGATTTTACACCATCAAAAGATGTAAACTATATTTTTGGAACACATGCTTGTTTTGGATTTTGGGGTTGTGCAAGTAACGGAGATGTTTTTACAATTGATGTTAATAAATATAATTGGACATGCTAATATTTTTTGAAAGGATTTTTTATGGAAAATTTTAGTGATGAAGAAGTAAAGTTCTATAATTTAGTTTTACCTTTTACTTTTCGAGATTTACAAATTTGTATTCAAGTAAAAAAACACTTAGAAATAAATGGAAGTAATGTTGATGATTTAGAATTATTTTTACAGAATTTTGTTATTTCTAAAGATGGTTTAGTAAGGAAGAAAAGAAAAAAATTAAATGAAGAAGAAAAACAATTAAGAAAAGAAAGATTAAAAAGTGAAACATATGGATTAGTAGATACTAAACCTTGACCATCTAAATTAAGAGCCCAGTTTGGGGAGTTTGGAATTACAAGTGTTTAATCTTTTGGAGATAATTATGTCAACAATATTAAAAGTTTATGGAAAAACAATTAGTTCAATAAGTCATATATTTAAATTTCCAAAATCAACAATTGAAAAAATATATGGTTCTAATGTTCCAACAGGAGGCGGTGGAGGATGGGTTCCTGTTGTTGGTTGGAATGATATTACAAGTGATTTTTTTTGGGAGGAACTGGAACTACTAGAATAACATGGGATGGAACAAAATGGACTACAGATTTTAATAGTACTCCTAAGTTATATGTAGCAGATGGGTCAACATGGCAAGTTGGATTTAGACCAAGTCAAATGAGAATTACAATTGGATCTGGAGGTCTTTTAGTTTGTAGATTAGTTGATACAGATCTTAATAATGTTGTTAATGATTTTCAATCTTGGAATGTTGGAGTTTTTACAAAAGTTTGTAATTGGTCTAATAACTTTGATATGGACTATTTTAATATAGATGCTAGAGCTGCTATTACTACAATTACAAAAATAGAAGCATTATATCCATAAGGAGAATTGTTAATGTTAATTCTTATTATTCTTTTTAATCTTCTAAACGTTACTGATATTTTAATTACAAGAAAATATTTATCACTTGGTATTAAAGAATTTAATCCGTTTTATAAATTTCTTATCCAAAAGTTAAATGATAAATGGTGGATAGCAAAAATTGTAGTTGGTATATTAATAACAATTGTGTTTTCGTTTGTTTTTGTATATCCACAAATTCTACTAATTCTTTGTATTGTTTTGGTTTTGGTTGATTGTTGGAATCTTTATCAAATTAAAAAACAAGGAAAACAAAAGGTATGTTGTTCTTAAAACGTTTGTTTCTAATAAGTGTTATATTTTTCACTTTATTAGTAGCAGAACCATTTTCGCAATCAATTTATGTTTATGTTCTTACGGGTAATCCAACAACTGCATGGACTCATGATCAAGTAAATACAACGTATTATGAAATAAGATTAGTTGGAATTAAACCAAATGGAGAATTAGTAGAATTACCTAGTGAAATTCTCCAAGCTACAACTAGGGAGAAAGTAATAGTCAAACCACGTAGTGGAGATTTTAAAGTTCAAATCAGAGCTTGTAATGCAGATAAATGTTCTGAATGGGCTGATTCAAAAGATCCAGCCTATGCTACAGTTGATGGTCAGCCAATGGGATGGATATTAAGATGGAAAGTTTCAAAACCATCTAATATCATTGTTGGTTTTTGGAACAAATTAATAATATATTTTAATGGAGGAAATAACAATGTCTAAAGTTTTTAGTAAAACAATTAAATGGGATCCAAGTGCTGATGTAGATGTTGTATCACATCGAGTATATGTTGTTCAAGGAACAGAAGATCCGACATATGAAGATTTAAATGTTACAGTAAATATGCCAAAAACAGAACTTTTAGTTCCTGATGAATTTCCTGGATTTCCGTTATCGGATGGTGATTATACAATTGGTATTGTTGCTGTTGATGACTGGGGGAATGAATCAGATATGGAAGTAGCGACCCACCCTTTCGACTTCATTGCCCCAAGTGCCCCAACAAACATTCGGATAGTTGGGTAATAGAATTTTTAACTAACTTACTTTGTAAGTTCTATCGGTTGATTGGTAAATGCGGTTAAGGAGACACGATTGTGAGAAAAACAATTACTGATTTTCTTGAGAATTTTTATGTTAATGAAAATTATGATATTGATGCTAATGGTATGATGGGAAGAGTTCCTCCTATGAATACTGAAGAAACCGGAGTCACTGATGAAGAAGCAGATAAACAACAGAACAAAAAATTACCTTGGAGTAAAGCTGGTCCGTCTACATGAAAGAAATAACACAATTTGTTATTTCATTAGGTTTTATTTGTTTTTGGTTTGTTGCTTGGATTTTTATTTGTTTATTATGTAATTATACATTACAGGAGATTTTATTATGGCTAAAAATGTTGTAGAATATTTAGATCAATTGTATAGGAAGGAACAGGAACATCCCTCAAAGATTCAAATTGAAAGTAAAGAAAAAATTTCAGAAATTCAAAAATGTCAAGATGGATATCGATGGTGTCCGATAACAAAAAAATGTATTCCTGATTCTCCAGATGATCCTAGAGGCAAAGGAAGAAGAACTGGACGAGGAGGGGGGAAAGGTCCTATGGGAAAGCCAACAAAAGAACAAGTTGAAGATGTTGAGAAACAAGATAAAACAGATGATTCAGTAGTTGATGAAGGAGCATTAGGAGATACTGCGAAAACAGTTGCAAGTGTTGCTGCTCCAATGGTTGGTGGTGCTGTGGGAGGAATTGGAGGAGCAATTGCTGCTTCGAGTGCTATGCAGTTGGCTAATCAAGCACTTGCTAAAAGAAAAGCTCGATTAGCTGCTCAACAACAGCAACAATCCGGGGCAAATGCTACAGATGAAAAATATAAACAATTAGCAGCTAAGAGAGCAGCAACACAATAAGAAAGGATAAATAAATGAAAAAGATTATTTGTTTGTTGTTTTGTATTATCTTTTTAAGTAGTTGTGTTGGATATGTTCGATATCAACCATATCCTTATCGTTACTATTATTATCATAGTTATTGTTATCCGAATTATCATTGTCATCATAGGGGCTGGTAATATGCATCCACTTGATAAGTACTTAATTAAATTACAGGAAGATGGTCCTCTTCATTTTTACAAAAAGGAACATGAAAAAGAAGAATTAGAAGAATCAAAAAGAACTAGTATGACTCATGTAACAAGAGATACAAAAATTAAGAAAGCTACTGGTCAATTAGCTAGCATTGAAGCAAGAAAGAAGCATGATCCATTATATCAAAAAATGATGTATTATCGAGATTTGTACTTTAAATATCGAGAGCAAATTTATAAGAAATATGCTCCAAGAGTTCGAAGTAGAGCAAGAAAGTAAAGAAATAGATTGTAAAATTTATCGTTAAAAATATGAAAACTTGAAAGAAACATGAAAGGTGAATAATATGAAACATAAACAATGTATAACTATTATTGATTCTTTTGTCCACAATAGTAGTGTTAGAAGTAAACTAATTGATTGTATAAATAAACTTAAGAAAAGAAATCATGATATTCTTTTAATTTCTAATACAAAAATTGATAATGAAATACAAGATAAAGTTAATTTCTTTTTGTATGATTCAAGAAACCAATTGTTTCAAAATAAGTATGACAATTATCTAAAAACTGACTTTTGGAGAAATCACGGACCTTTTATTGTTCATGATATAGTTCCTGGTTTGCAAAAACATGGTTTATCTGTTTTAGTTAATTTGTTTAATGCAATTCATATTGCAAAACTTTTAGGTTATACTTATTTTGAAAGATTAGAAGTTGATGATATTATGGGTCAAAAGTCTTTAGATTGGATTGATCAGGTTCCATATATATGTAAAGAACAAAAAAGAAATGGTTTATTCTATTTCAATGAAAGAGAAAACAAAAGAGAAAGTGATATTTCGTTTCATTATTTTTATTGTAATATAGATTACTTTTTAGAACAGGTTGGTAGAATTTCAAATGAAGATGAATATAAAAATTTCTTATTGACGTTTCAACATAATTTAGATTTTATGATTGTTGAGAGATATGTATATGAATATTTAAAAGGTGAAAGGTCAAATATAATTAAGAAAAATGGTGTTACTGATATATCTATAGATTTTCCAGATACAATTTGGAATACAGAAACAACTCCAAGTAATATTAGTTTCGAGCATGGTGATTGTGTTACAAAATTGTATAGGTATTTTGTAAGAGGAGTTCAACAACCTGGAGTTGTTATTTTTACTTATAATTATGGAACTTCTTATAAATCAAGAAACATTGAAGTTGTTAAAAATCATATTGTTGTTGATAAATTAGAACATGTTGTTACTGGAACGAATCAGTGGTATTTTAATATATTAGCACAAGATATTGATGAGATAAAAGTTTTTGATTCTTATGTTTGTGTAGATGTGATTGAAAATAAAGATGTTGATGGATATATTGATTTTCTATGAACAAATATTTATATGGAGTTTTAATCTAATGAAAAAATTAGACGCAATTAAAATTTATGGTTTCAATTCAATTTATAGAGAGAAGTCTCTTACGAAAGAAGAGAAACTTATTAAGTTACATCAAATTAAAGAGTCAAAAACAGTTGATGAAGCTGTTAAGATTATTTCAGAGATTCCTGTTATTTCAATTGATCCTCAGATTCAAGAAGTATCCTCTGGTATGATGTTAGCTGTTATTATATTACAACATGCTTATCAAAAATATGTTAATGCTTATAAAAGATTAATGATTCCTTGTGATGAAGCTCCAGATCAATATAAATGCAAGAATAAAGCAAGACTACAATCTAAAGAACTTCAGTTAAGAACTTTAATGGATCATCGTGGAAAATGTAGAACAAAAGGAACACCAGAACAACAAAAGAATTGTCAAGATAAAGTTGATGAAAAAATTAAGTTAGTGAAAGTAGATGTACAACATATTCGAGCAAAGTTAACTTAATTTAAGTATATATATTAATTGTAAAGGTAATGTAGTATGATCTAGGAATAGATCATACTTGTTGTCCGTAACTTTTTTATCTTAATTTATCTATATATATTAATAACTATCTGAGGGATGACTTGTTCTTTTCTTTCTAGAGGAGAAGAACTTCTTATCGGGTGAACATATCTAAGTTTAGACGGACCGATTATCGTCGCGAACAATTTGACGGTGTGTTAAGTCTGTCATGGGCTCTAGACTGGGTTTCCTCTCATTGCACCCAAGTCTGGTTTAGAGTTCTCTTACTTTTGAAAGGAGCGTGTATGATTGGATTTGTAGTTGTGAGTGTCTTTTTCTTTGGATTCGCCTGCGGAATGATTTCATGTATTATTTCAAGACCGAGGGATATGAAAAAGATACATGATTTTGTTTTCCATATTTTTAAAAAAAAAGAAGAAACGACGTAGTTTTCTAGCGGCGGTACATGAGTGATAATGTACTTGCGGTTGGATACCATCCGCACAAGTACCTTCTTTGGAGGGAAAGCCAAAAGCGGTGAATGTTGGTTTAATGAGGCTTAACTCAGTCGGTGAGAATCCGACCCGCTAGATTCTTTTGTAGCAATGGCTGGTTGGTAACCAATCCGGCGTGGCGATGACGCCGCTAGATCTTGGGCCCAGCTGGCTTTGTGAGGGTGTGTGTATAAGGGTGACAAAGCTTTGTAGTCTGCCAGTTACAAAGACACAAATCGCCCGCCATGGCAGTGGAAACCGGAGATTTCTAATTGATTTCTTCGGCACACCCATTTGAAATTATTCTGATTAACGTGATTCCGTTGTGGTCCCGTGGCGGATAATGTTTTTCAGGACACCCAACAAACGGTAAAAACGGGACAATTTAATTTAGGAGTTGAAGTATGTTCAAAGTAGTTTTGTTTTTAGTTGTTTTCTTTATGTCGAACATTTGTGTCGCGAACGAAGAAGTTTGTTTGGAACAGTTAAAGTTACATCAAAAAAATAGTGACGTTGATTTAAAAAATGTTTCAAAGATGCCACATGGATACATATGTAGAGCTTTTGAGTTTTCTAAAGTTTTAGATGAAAAAGGAGATTTTGATTGGTGGTTTTTTGAAGAAGAGAAAACAATCCAATTAATGAATGATAAAGAAGCAAGGGTTAAATTATATTGGATTCTATTTAAAAGGAGGGAATAAAATGAAAGAATTGTGGTTTGGAATTTTGAAACGAGGTGGAAATTTTATTGGTTATCGTCTTGAACCTATTTCAATTGAGCCTCTAAGAACAAAAGGGATTGCTATAACAGGTGAGTTTTCGAATTCTAGTGATGTTATGATTGTATTATGTGGAGAAATAAACATGATTGGTAAAGGATATCATGTTCATCTTTTAACGGTTCCTTTTGATAAGGAATCATTAGTTTGAAAAAGTGAAGAGTGAAACCATTGATATAGGTTTCACTCAAGCTTTTTTTTTGGTTAGATTTTGGATTTATAAGAACAAAATATAAATAACTTTACTACCACTTTGTTGGAGGTGTATATGAATAAATTAGTTGAGCAATATATTGAAGAAGTTTATTTAACAGAAGATATATCTTCAATTTTAGCGAAATTACAATCTAAAAAAATGGCTATTTTAAGTTCTTTAAAAACTGAAGACCCTGGAAAAGTTAAAGCTGTTTTATCAACAATACCACATCTTCCAGTTGATAAATTGCATGATTTAGCATCAAAACATATTCCTGGTTTTCAATTAGAATATGATAAAGCTATTAGAAAACAACAAGGAACTCCTGAAGAAAGACAGATAAAAGCATTAACAATGTCAATTGTATATGCTATTAAGAAAAATGTTAAAATTCCAGAAGTTAGAAAATCTCTTGAAGATGTTAAAGTTGATCCGAGTTATGCTTTTGTTGCTAGAGATATTTTTAGTGGTCTTTGTTTAATTGGTTTAGCTTATTTGGGTTATCTTGGAGTTGGAGCTGCATGGAGTGCAATTACAACAGCTGCTATAGGTGTTGGAGTTGGAATAACAGGATTTATAGGAGTTATATTAACAATTATTTTAGGAGCTTTATTTATTTTTCTTTCTGCTGGTTTAATTGGTGCAGCTGGCGCAGTTGTAATTGGTCATTAATATGAAAGTACTTGTTTGTGGTGATAGAAACTGGAAAGATGATATTAAGATGAATCAAGTTTTACGTACACTTCAAAAAGATATTATTCTTATTCATGGTGATTGCAGAGGTGCAGATAAGATGTCTGCACAGATTGGTAAAAGATTTGGTTTTAAAGTTATTGCTTATCCTGCTAATTGGAAAGTTTATGGTAAAGGAGCAGGCCCAATTCGGAACCAACAAATGTTAGATGAAAATCCTGATATTGATTTAGTTCTTGCATTTCATAATGGAATTGAACATTCCAAAGGAACTAAAGATATGGTTCAAAGAGCAGATAAAAAAGGTATAAAATATAAATTAATTACGTCTAAAACGGAGTTAATATAATGACATTAATAGAATCTTATTTAGATCAATTACAAACTGAAAAATTAGATGTTAATGATTTAGTTAGAAAATCTAATAGAACTTTTCAAAGAGTTTATAAAAGTACCGTAAATGATTGTTTTGCTAAACAAGATAGAGAAGAATATTCGAATCCGTATGCTGATGTAAAATGTGAACAAAAAGCTCAACTAATAGCTTATAAATATGTTTTAAAAAGATTAGATGGATGGGGTAAACGTTGTAAAGATAAAGAATGTATTCATCAAGTAAAACTTCAACAGAATAGAATTCAAAATAGAATAACTTATTTACAATCTATAGTTTCTTCAAAATAAATAAGTGAGGTTCATTATGTCAGATATAACTCATTTAACTTGTATTTTTTCTGTATTTGTTATTGTTTTACAATTGTTAGAATTTTTTATGAGTTATTCGAGAGTTGTATATGGAAACGAACAAATAAAGAATACATTTTTAATTTGGTTAGTTGTTCATTTTGGTTTTTTGACAACATATTTATTAACTAGAGGTTTATTGATATTCTTATTTTGTTTGTTTATATATTTTTTCTCTCCATCTATTTTTACACTTTGTGTATGTATTGTTTTGCTTGGATTATATTCAAGCGTAATAACGAAGTGAGAATACTATGGGATGTAGAAGAACTCAAAGATTAGGACGATTTTCTAAACCAATTCATGCCTGCTGGGAAGTTGTTGATGATATTCGTTATGAAAAAAAGAATAGAAGATTTTATAGAGTTATTAGAAGAAAGAAAATTTATGTAAATTTTTTGTTATGTAAAATTTGCTTACGAATGTTTATTCAACAATGTTTTAATATAAATTCCTCTCCTTGCATTTCTGATGTAAAAACCTTTATATGTAACAATTGTTTTAAATAGAATCCAACGTTTTCAAAGAACAAATAATAAATCAATGGATTCCAACGTAAGGAGATTAATGAAATGCCTAAAGGTCCAAGACCTCCTTTAATGGATGCTGCTGAAGCTGATTATACTACAAGAGCCAGAGGTATTAGTTCTGTAAGTAGAACTATGAGTGATCTTGATAGGAGATCACAACAAGCAGCAAACACCTTATCTTCTGATGTAAGTTCTCTATCTCGAAGACAAAAATCAATAGAAGATAGATTGCGGGATGTAGAATCTTATAGTCCGGCAGAAAAAGATATGAAAGCTACATCTTCGTCAATTCTTAGAAATGTTAATCTTGCAATGATTACATTAGCTGCTGGAATGAAAAAGATAACTGTTACAACCGCTGGTGCTTTGAAAGAAGCTGTTGGTGATTATGGTAGAGCAATTTCAGAAGACTTTTCTATTAATAAACAAAATCTGACTGCAATGGCATTATCTAGAATCTCGCCAGTATTTGGTTATTTCGTTTCTAAGTTTATGCAAACGGATGTTTATAGAAAAGCTATTGAGAAAATAAAAGATTCAATGTCAAGTGCTTTATCTGCTATTGGAACTAAAGTAAAGGGTTGGTTTCATATTGGTGGCGCTTCTAAGAGTCCTGATGAAGCAATAGATAGACTTACCAAAAAAATGCCAAAACGTCCAAAGAAAATGCAAGTTGGTGGCTACGTTTCTAGGGGTGGTTTGGCGC